>WUUC01189087.1_pt1 | contig 32379 bp, 40 predicted proteins | sample 6278441 | NCBI WGS metagenome assembly WUUC01 (sample SAMN13675441, study PRJNA597444) | soil metagenome | isolation source: soil | place: USA: Washington | collected 2017-10
ACCCGAAGCAGGTGGCGTTGAACCCGAAGCAGGGCTGGGTGAAGCCCGCTCAACCCGGAAGGCGAACGGGACCGACCTGGCACCGGGCCAGACAAAGCCCACTCAACCCACCGGGCGGATCCGGCTGGGCCGGCATCGGTCCGGGCAGCCCGCTACCTGAACCGCGAAGAGCAGGAAGCGCCATGGGCCTTCGTCAAGAAGCCCACGAACCCGTGGAAGCACAGGAAGTCTGACAGGAAGCGCGGGGAGCCCCACCAGGAAGACCCGAACAGGAGACCGGAAAAGAGTTGAGGACCTCGAGGACACCCGAGCAATCTCGGTAGCCCCCGACCCGAGCAAGGCCCATGAAGTCGCGAGGTGGTGCCGCCGGCCAGCGCCCTGCTATTTCACTGAGGCTGATATGCATTCCCGTGGCTGTCGCAGCTGCACGACGCGACGGTCCGCCCGGGCGAAGAGGGGCTCGACCGACGCAGTCACCACAGGCCGCCGGCGTGCCTGCGAGCCCGGCGCGCTCATGCCCAAGCGTGGCTGCGGTCAAGGAACGACCTTGCGCGAGTGGCTCACTCTCTCAAGCGGAGGAACATGCTCAGCACTCACCGGTCTCTCCGCCCGCGGCGGTTGCGGCGGCTCTCGGGGGAGAACTGACGCTGACGCAAGTGTCTCTCAGGCGGTCAGCGAAGGTCCGAAGGTGCTGGTGAGAGGCGCCGAGTGAGTGTGGTGTTCGTCACCCTCCTCTTGGGGGCGGGTCGGGGAGCATTGTTTTCGATCTCGTCGGGGATGCCATGGGAGGCGCCCCGATCAAGCCAACGGCAGGAGACACCGAGCTAAGCGGAATCACTGGCCTCCAGCTGAGGCCTTCACCGACACGCCGAGCTGGGACCGTCCAGCGGTGCGGCGGAAGGGTTGGCGTACCCGCGGAGGACGATCGTCGGGTCGTCGCAGGGCGGCCAGCATCACAGTGTGGCCTGTCATCTCCACGAAGTTGCGCTCGGCCGTCTCCAGGACGCGGTGCACGTGCTCCGTGAGCACGCTGTTGACCGGGGCGCCGGCCGGATGCTCAGCTGCCGGCGCCCTTGCGGGGGCGACGTCGGGGGACGATGTCCCCCGGGACACCGAGATGCGCGGTGGCCTTGTCGAGCACTTCGGTCAGGGGCTGCCCGGTGAGGATGGAGTCCAGGACCCGGCCCGCCTGGATCAGGCACACCGCAGTCCAGATGACGTCGTTCAGACCGCTCTCCCTGGGCCGGTCCCGGAATGCCCAGCCACCCGCTTCCGTGGGATGCAGGTACAGCTGCGCCGTCTCCCGTGTGGTGTGGGAGTAGGAACTGAGGTGCCGGTAGGGCAGATAGGCTTCCTGCTCCCCGAACACGGCCATCAGGTCCGCGGTGTTGCGGATCTCGTTCGTCAGCCGGACCACCTCGGGGTCCGGGTTGGCGGCGCGTGCGTCGACCGCGCTGCGGACCTTCGCCTCGACCGAGTCTCCCTCGACGTCCCACCCCGCCCGCTTCGCGTCGGTGATCAGCTTCAGGAGCTGGCCGTCGCTGTAGGCGTCCACGGCCTTCACCGCGGCGGCGCCGCCGTCGACGAGCCAGGCCAGCACCACCGTGTGCGTCATCAGGTTCCGCATGACCGGTGCGACGACGAACCCGTGGCTCTTCTTGGTCTCCTCCGCCACCACGCGCGCCGAGTCGCCGATGAACATCCACCAGCCCCACGCGGTCGGTGCCACGGCCTCGTGCTCGCTCAGGAAGGAGATGCCGCCCGGCCCGGAAGCGATCCGGTCGCGGGCGGCCAGCAACTGGTCGATGTCGAGGGCGCGCCGGGCCGTGGCCTCGTCATGCGCAAAATCGGGCATTGTGCCAATCTACGGCGCCGCAGTCCGAGACTGCCCCGCAATTTCCGACCGGACTGTCAGGCCTGGGCGGCTGGTGGTGGGGGTCGGCCTCTCGTACGACCGGCCCCACCACCTAGCTTGAGAACTCCTTGCTCTGCACGCCGTAGAACGTCGCGTTCGCGGGCCGGGCGGGCGAGTTCTCCAGCGCATCGGCCAGCTCGACGAACCCGTCGCTGCGCCGCACCACGCCGAGGAACTTCGCCAGGGCGTCCTTGTCCTCCCACAGCGCCTGTGCTGTGTGGATGATCAGCGACTTCAACCGCTCTGCCTCTTCCACCGCGTTGCCCCTCCCTGGCCCATCGGAATGATCAGCGTTCCAACCAGGGGCTCGGGGACGCAAGACCGCCTCGTGCGCCACCGCCAGGCGGCCGCCGCCGGATCACGGAGCGGGGGAGCCGCGGTCGGTGGGGGTGGCCGCGGGAGCCGGCTGCGGGGAAGAGCCAGGGGATCCGTCACCCAGCCCGAACAGAAAGGCCAGCACGACGACGCAGGTTGCCGTGGCGCCGAGGGCAGCTGCCAGGTCGCGTTTCACGGCGGCCCCGGGGTGAGCGGTGGCACTACGGCAGTAGACGATGAACCCGACAACACAGCTCACTAAGACGATCAAGCCGTTCGCTGCGGGTATCTCAAGGCGGATCACTGAGGGGCCCTTTGCCTCCGAGGGCCCTGTGCGACTGTGCGGTCCGCCGGGCCCGTCCTGTTGGGGGTCAAAACCTCTACTTGCGAAAGATCGCTTCAGAAGGTTTTTTTTGTTGGCCCCCATCGGGCCGAGCCTGCGCGCACGGATGCGTCGCAGGCTGCAGCATACCGCCTTACACAGGCGGACCAGAGGCCACTCCCGGCGCGGGTCGAACGTCCGCCGTCCCTGGTGGGGCGGGCGCGGACGGGCAGTCGATGACGGGGAATGCCATGTGGCCACCGGTCGTGGTGAACACCACCAGTACCGGGGTGCCGGCCCAGAACGGGGATACGTCGACCAGCTGCTGACCGTCGAGCGAGGACAGCCAGATCCGCACGCCGGGCAAGCTGGTGGCGTACATGGTCAACTCCCATGCCTCCGTGGCGTGTCCGCGCGTGTCCGCCCGCGCGAGCACCTCGTCGGGCCTGTCGAACGTGGACAGCACGAGGCAGCTGCCGTCGTAGACGAGGCGCACCCCGTTGGATCCGCGCTCGCGCCATTCCGGCACTGCGGCGATCACCCGCAGCAGGTCGGCGATCGTCACCTGGGCCATCAGCGTGCCTTCGACGGCTGCGGTGATCGCGGGGTGTCGCACCCGAACTGCCACAGCTGAGCGAAGCGTTCGAGCATTGACTCCTCCAACTCCCCCTCCCACACGCCCTGAAGCCACATCGGGGCGGCGTCGAGACGCTCGCAGATCACGATGCTTTCCGGCTGCTCGGTCAGGCCGCTGCGTTCCAGCTCGGCAAGTTCGCCGCCCGGCCCGTACTTGCGATACAGCTCCGACAGCCGGTCACGGTTGCGGGTCGCGAAGTCTTCGAGCTGCGCGATGTAGCCGGCCTGGTCCTCGGCGGCGACGGCGGTGAGCACGACGGGAAGAATCTCCAGCGACGCCTCGCGGCTGTAGTCGGTGCGGCCCGTCAGCTCGGTGAAGATCCGCTCGGCCATGGCCAGGACCTGCTCCACCTGCTCCCGCGAAGCCTCGTCGACCGGGGTAAGCAACCTGGGTGCGGGGGGCATTGTCGGCGCTGCGGGCCGGGCGGCCGGCCTGGCGCGGGTGATGGTGCGGTCGGCGATGTGCGCGAGCTCGGCGGCCGCGGCCTGCACCGCAGCGGCCCAGCCCTGTACGGCCGACGCGGTGCCGTCCTCGGGAGGACGCTCGGCGAGCTCGAGGACGTCGCCTTGCGCGCTCTCGACGACGCCGGCCTGGATGAGGGCGAGTAACTCGTGGGCCTCCTCGGGGTCGACGCCGGCGCGGTCGAGGAGGGACGTCACCCGCTGCATCGCAGCCGCGGCGCGATCGCCGTACACGGTGATCGTCACCGCGGGCTGTGTCGTGGGTTCAGACACGGTGGGCTCCTGGGTGCGGGGCTGATGGTCGGGGGAGAGGTCGATGACAGTCACGGTCGCGTTGTCCGCGTCCGCGCCGCCAGCAGATACGGCGAACTCGGTGAAGTCCTCGGCTACTTCGTCCAGCGGACCATCGAGATGGACCCACAGCTCGCAGCCCATGTCCTCGAGCGGTTCGTACGCGCCGTCGGACGCCAGGAGGAACAGGCCCTCGGCGGGTTCGGTGCGGGCACCGAACCTGGGGGAGGGGCGAGGGTCGCCGAGGAACGACAGCACCTTGTTGCGGTTCCCGCCCGGCAGGCCTCGCTCGAGTGCGTCCTGCCGGTCGTTGTGATCGTCGGTTATGCGGCGTACGACGCCGTCCAGGCCCCGCCGGTACGCCCGCGCATCGCCGCACCAGACGATCTGCACCAGGGCGCCGGGCCGGAAGAGCGCAACGACGGCGACCGCGCGCGGCATTGTCCGCCAGTGCTCGGCGCGGCCGGGCTCTGCGGCCGCGGCGGCGTGGACCTGGCGCAGCGCGGCGTCCGCATCACCGAGGCGCGCGGCCGTCTCGGCGAGCCGCACCGCGATGGCCTGCGTCCACTGCGCGATCTCATCGCTGCAGCCCATGCCGTCCAGCAGGACGTGCGCCACGGTGCCCTCGTACGAGGCGACGGCGGTGGCATCGCACTGGTGGGAGCGGCCTCCGATGCGCTGTGCGGTGGCGTATGGGGGTGCTGCGGCCGTGGTCACCACTGGTCGCCTCCGTCGTCGCGGTCGGCGGCCTGTGCTGCCAGCTCGGCCGTCGCCTCGATATCGACCTCGCCGATGCCGTGGTAGATGACCACCACCCCGTCCTCCTCCTGGGTGTACGACGGGAGCTCGGAGTCGTCGTAGTCGTCCGAGCAGAAGGAACGGCGGCCACACGCCGCGCAGTTGAAGAAGTCGAAGCCCTCGAACTCCATCGGCGCCATGACGGCGCCGCACTTCGGGCACGGGGGTTGCGCGGTGGCCGATGGGCGGCGGAAAGCCAGGACGGTCGCCGACGGCCGGGCCCCGGGAGCACCCGTGCATTGGCCCTGGTGGCTGGCGTGCCAGGGCCCGGCTTCCTCGGGCAGCAGGTCGCCCTCGGAGATCCAGCAGGTCCTGCACGTGGCGGTGTGCGTCTCCGCGTCGTATGCGTACGGCGCCTTGGGCGCTGGGGGGTACAGGGGCATCGGGCTCGTCCTTTGACCGTCTATCCGAGTGGAGTGCTGGCCTGCCGCTGTGCCAGCGGGGCTCCGGGGACCTGGGCGATGCCCGCGATGCGGGCTGCTTCCTCGCCGGTGACGAAGTGGTGCTCGGCAAGGTGGTGGCCGAGGGTGAGGACCTTCTCCCACACCCGATCGAGGGCCTCATCGGTGCGGTCCATGACCCAGGCGTAGTCACCCCAGTCGTCGTGGTCCCCGTGGAACGTCAACTCCCTGCCGTGCAGGTCCAGATAGGCGGCGCCGATCTGACTGCGGTCCCGCCAGGCCGTACGCTCCGCCGCCCACGCCCGCTCCAGCGACCATCGGCCGGTCTCCCGCATCCACCTGTCTTCTGCTCGCTCCCCGGCAGCGCAGGTCACGGCCCAGTCGAGCCACGGCCCGGAGGCGGGCGCGTAGCGAACCTCAGCCCGGCCGAGACGGGTGAGGTCATCCGGCGCGTGCAGGACGATGTGCTCGATCTGGTAGCCCGCGGCCATGTACACGACGGCGTGCGCGGCCTCGTGGACGCCCGTGTTCAGCGCCTGCTCCTCTTCTGTGTAGGCGGCGACGCTGTCGGTGCAATCCCACTGGGCAGGCGGTGGCATGCGGGTGTGGCGCACCCACGGCGCCCACATGCAGTCATCGGGCGCGGCGACGGCATCGGCGTTGACGAACCAACGGGCCACGGTTGTCATGTCGTTCCCCCTTAAGTGCACTCGGCGTTGCGGACGAACTCGCTTTGCAGGTCGGCCTTTGAGCACGGGGCCGGCGTTACAGCGGGCGTCCGTCGCAGTCGACGTATCCGTCTGCGGACAGGTGCGGCTGGAAGCACCCGGCGTGCGCGGCATCGTGGACGTACGCGTCGTCGGCATGCTGGATGAGGAAGGCTTCGGCGCCGGCGAATGCCTCGAGCTGGCTGCCGACCGGTTCCTCGGCCTGGCCGCTGGTTCCATCGGCACCGGTGGCCTCCCACACGAAACCCTGCTCGCGGGGCAGTTGGATGACCTCGGCACGGCCGCCGGCGAGCAGCAGCTCGGTGACGCCGGCAGTGTCTTCGACGGTCATAACGTCTTCCTTCCAGACAGGCGAGGACCGTGGTGAGTCCTCACCGGTTCTCCCGCCAGGCGCGGATCTCCAGGTAGACGATCTCGGCTTCGGGGTGCATGCGGCCGGTGTCGACCAGCCAGCCCTTCACCGCGGCGGTGACGTCGCCGCCGGCCGCGTCCACCATCTGCTTGAACTCGACAGCGTCGAAGCCTTGTTCACCGGAGCCCGGGCCGCCGATGTTCGCGCCGTACGCGCGTTCTTCCGTCCCGTCCCTTCGCTGGACGACGTTGCGGCGCACCCCGGGGGAGTCGGCGAGACGGCCGGCGTCGTGGGTGAACATGCTGCGCAGCGCCCGCACCGTGAACCCGATCTTCCCGTTGTTCTCGGCGGCCTCCGCGATGATCGGGTAGAGGCGGGAGGCGCCGGCCGCAATGTGCTGCTTGCCCGCCCGGGCCAGCGACGATGTCCACTCCTTGCGCCGTCGACCCTGCTCGTCGGTGACGGTCCGGGTGGAACGCACCGCGTTCCGGCGGCGCACCCGCGCGACCTCACCACCCTTGGTCAGCCGCGGACGCACATGCCCGCGCGCGAGTCGCTTGAGGCTCTCGATGTCGCGCGGGCCGCCGGCCTGCACTTCCTGGACGACGGCGCGCAGCGCCTCGACCATGGAGGCGCCTTTGTTCCGTGTGAAGAACTGCGAGACCAGGGACGCGTTGCGGCCGAGGATCTCGGCGACCTGCTTCTTGTTGAAGCCCTCGGCGATCAGCTCGTCGGTGAGACGGGCGGCCTCATTGCGCTGGGCGCGGCGGCCGCCGCCGCGCTGCCTGGGGGGCGTCATGCGGCCGCCTCCTCAACCTCGTCGCCGAACTCGCCCTCGTCGTCGCACTCGTGACCGGAGATGGCGGGGTCGCCGTCCTCCCAGTCGCCGTCGCCGCCCACGCCGCAGATGCACTCCCATTGCCCGTACCAGCCGACTTCGCCCGGCTCAGAGCAGTCGTCGTGTCCGGAGGCGGGCCTGTCCTCGTCCGGGAACAGGGCCTCGCCCGAGGCCCCGCACTCGGAGTGCTCCCAGCGGGCCTCCCACATCACGTCCGCGGTCACAGCCCCTCCGCCTCCAGATTCTGACGGCCCAGCTTCTGCAGCATGTAGAACTCCTCGTCGCTGGTCGGAGTGGTTTGCTCCCAGTCCAGGGCGCCCTTGAGGAGGTAGTCGCCCGGCTGCCCGCTGTAGGGCCAGTCAGGCCGCACGGTGGTGTAGATCGCGTCCGTACGGAACGCCAGGATCGACCCGGCCGGCAGATGCAGGGCACCGGCCGGAACACCCTTGCCGACCTTGACGTCTCCGGTCTTCTCGTCCGTCCCAGTGACCACGCTCTGGTGCGTCGCCAGCAGCGCCGCGCGCGCGGCCGACCACACCGCAGCCGCCCACTCCGGGTGCGCGTACGGATCCCGCGCGAACCCGCCGTAGCGCTGCCAGGTGACATGCGTGTCCGTAATCCCGGTCAGGTGCGCGCCGTCGGGGATCTCCGGCGTCGAACCGTCCGCGTTCAGTTCCACGGACCCGGTAGTCATCTTCGGGCGCTGCGCGAACGTCCCGATCCCGTACAGCAAGATCGACCTAACCGCCCGCGCAGCCAGCCGGTACGCCCACCGCATCGACTCATCACCATGCGAGGTGGACCAGCGCAGCAGGTGCCGCCAGACGCTCTTCAGCTTCGTCGACCACTCCTGCAACGGCCGGTGGTTCTTCTCCCACACCAGGCCATCGAGGACCTCGATCCGCCACGGCATGATCGGGTTACGCAGGGCCAAGTTGACCTCCGCACCCCCCGCCCACGTGACGAAGGTGCGGCCCGGCTCGTACGGGTAGTGCCAAGACCGCTCCCCAGGCGCCGGGGCAGGCAGCAGCCCAACATGGTTCCACCCCTCCGGGATGGTGACCCGCACCTGCCAGTGCGACGGCGAATACAGCACGTCCGCCTTCTCCTCGTCACTCAAGGAGGCGAAAGCCGCCGCCGTCATCCGACGCGGAACGCCGGTCGGCGACGCCGAGCAGTGCCGGGCGTAGGCGAACGTACGGTCCAGCTCATACCAAGCCGGAACCTTCGCCGGAACCCGCGGCGGCCCGATCAACTCGGTACGGCCCTGCCCGGCCGTCGCGTGCAGCAGACCGCGGATCTCCTGCGACAACACCGGATACCCCTCCGCCCACCGGCCCCGCTCCGGAATGGTCCGCGTCCACAGGTCACGGCCGGTCTGCGACGGCGAGCCCATCAGCACCACGTCCCGCCACTTCTCATGCAACGCCTTCCACAACTCCACGAAGGCCTGCCGCACGATCTCAGGGGACGCTCCCTCGGGATCGAACCACTCGCCCACAGACCGGATTTCGGCATGCTCAGTGCCTCGCTGCCACCGGCCCACCGGATTGCGAGGGTGGACCAGGTGCCCGGCCTGCCGGTCCTTGCCACGCGAGGACTCCACCTGCCAGCCCTCCGGCAGCGGACCGTTCAGCCACTCGGCGACCGCGTCCTTGAGGAAGTCATGGCGGGCCGCGTTCTGGTGCCAGGGGTCGCCGCCGGTGACGTAGATCCGCTCGACCGAGGCCGGGACCGTCGCGTACACCGCGGTCAGGATCTCCGCCACACTCGCACGCCCCAGCTCCAACCGGGCGGTCCCGCCGGTCCACATCAGGACACCGGTCGCGGTGTCGAGGAACGCCATCTGCCTTACGGCCTGCTTGAAGTTGGGCCGGGTCGACACCAGATTCGACTCCGCCCTGAACCAGCGGTCACCGTCGGCCCCGGCCGGGATCGACGGCAGCTCTCGCGCTGGCGCATCCCCTGCCGGCTGGGCGGCCCGGGCGGGGGAGGGGGCGACCGGTGCGGGGGGCGGGGCCTGCTCGGCCACCGCCGTGGAGTCGGTTGCCGACTCCTGGCCGTCGCTCTGCTGCTCGTCGACCGCACGGGGCGGCGTGCGTACATCGGGCGCCGGCGCTCCCGCGGGCACCTTGATCGACTGTGTGGCCGTGTCAGCCCCGGAACGATCACCGGTGGACACTGTGGCCGCGTCGCCGCCCGCGGGCGTACTGACGGGCGCCTGGGGCCCCAGGTGGGGGGCGAGCGCAACGACGTCGATCACCGACAGGCCAGCAGACGTCGCCAGCCGATCAGCCTTCGCCTTCTGGTAGGCACTCAGCGCGGCGATCTTCTTGTCCCGGGCGGCCTGCAGTTTGGCGAGCTTCTGCTCCAACGGCTTGATCTCATCGCGGAGTTCACGCAGCTCTGCGAGGCCAGCGGTGAAGGTCTTGTTGTCCATCGGCTACTTCTCCGCGGGTGAAGGGATCGGGACCGTGGCCGGGCGGGCGTGAACGGTTACGCGGTAGTCAGCTGGCACGGAAACCACGAGGTGTCGTTCGGCCTCGACCGTGACGACTGCCTCGCCCAGCACAACGTGCCGTTCGTCCGGCGGTGAGGCGGAATTGCCTTCGAGCAGGTCGTCGAGGGAAAGGACCTTGACGGGTGTTCCTTCTCCCTGACGCCATGTCGGCGCCGGTGCATTGAGCTGAGCGGCGAAGCGCTGCGACGGGCGGCCGAAGAAGCGGATGCGGCGGCGCGGTCCGTCGCCCACCCAGTCCCACCTGTCGCCGGCCTTGTTCGGCACGACGTCGAAGACGCCTACGGTCTCGCCACGGCGGCAGCCAACGACAACGGCGATCCTGTCGGGATCGAAATGCATCCGAGTGGTGCTCGTCCCGACCCACGGGGACCAGGCAGACAGGATGACGTCGGCCGCCGAGCTTATGCCGCGTTCGACCTCCGGCCAGCGTTTCACCACGCTCACAGCTAGGGCGAGATCAGGTTCGGCGCTCTGCGAAGCCATGCGCAACCTCCGGTCGGTACTGGGGCTCACACCCTAGTAACTCTCACTTACTCACTGCAAGTGTTAGTGAGAGTTGCGTTGGCTGAAGTTGAGGATGGGCATGCCGCCCTGCGCCAGCCGTTGACGACCGAACACCCGACGCCTCGTACCGGGCCAAGACTGCAAGCCGCCTCCGCGAAACAGGCCGACCGCCCGTCCGGGAGGCCCTCGAGGCGGGCGGCGCCGCTTCCCGCACTCACTGCGCGTCCTGCAGCATGCGCTCGCACCTGCGGCACAGGTCACCCTGGACCTCCACCGGGCGCCCGCACATGCCGTGGTTGCCGCTGCACTCATACCGGCGGCGGACAACGGGATCGTCCCCCGAGGTGAAGCGCTGTGGGGTGGGTGTGTCTCGATCGTCCCGCGTTCTCCGCGGCCCTGGCACGGGCGAGTCGGCGGCCTGGCGCAGCCTCGCCGCGAGAACGGCGCCCACACTCGTCCTGAGAGGTGAGGGTAGCGGTGCCGAGAGGATGGACCACAGGGTCTCGACCTGCCAGCCGGCGCAGAGCAGGTCATCGACGACGGCGCCCTGGTCCCTCAGCGGCTTGCCAGTGAGCATCAGCTTCGGATCGGCGAGGCCGAGGTTCTGCAGGAGCCGGACCCCTTCAGTGAGCTGAATCTCTACCTCGGCGGCCTTCTTTCCGTCCCTCTCCCCGTCCGTGGAGGCGGCACCCTCGGAACCTACGGAGGGAAGGACGGTTCCCTGATGGTTCTCTGGTGGTTCCCTGACGGTTAGTGGCTCATCTTGAACCGGGGCCGGGCTCATCTTGAACCCAGGGTCGGGCTCATCTTGAACCGGGGCCGGGCTCATCTTGAACCCAGGGTCGGGTTCAAGATGAGCCATCAGCAGGTCAGAGGCCTCTTCTGAGTTATCCACAGGGTCGGGCTCATCTTGAACCATCACCTGGTCAGAGGCCCGCGAAGGGACACGAGGGGCCTTCTGCTTCTTGGCCGGCAAGGGAGCGCCGGCATCGAACGTGAGCTGCTCGATGACGTTGTCGTCGTAGTCCTTGGCCTGGCGCCTCATGGAACCGAGCAACTCGAGGTTCACGCGCGTGAGGTTGCTGATGGGCTCACCTGTCCGTGGGTCGATGCGGCGCTTGGACGCAATCAGCTGCTTGTCGATCAGCCTCTTCTTGACGCGTTTGACCGTGGCGACAGAAGTACCGCAGTCGTCGGCGAGCCGCTGCTGTCCGGGCCAGCAGTAACCGTGATCATCGGTGCGATTGCAGTAGGCGATCAGGAGCAACTTCTCGGCTCCGTCAAGACCTTCAGCCTCGAGCACCATGGCAACGTGCTTGATCGTCACGGCGCGACCCCCCTACTGCTGGCCGGTGCCGCGGCGACCGGATCCCGCGCCCAGAGCCTCCGAGCGCCCGACACACCACCCGGCAGCAACACCCAGTCCGAGGCCATCGCGTACGGCGGCACAGGCCGACGCACCCGCCGTGCAGTAGGGCGTCGAGCGTGAACAGCCCGGATAGAAGGGACACGCAGACAGCAAGGCCCACGGTCTGACGACTGCGGGGTGGCGAGGGAGTTCGACGCGCGGATCACGAAGTACCTGCGCGGACTTGATCGGGCCGCCGATGGCCGGCCATTCGGCCGCGCGGCGAGATGGTGCTGGTGTGACACGTACGGTCCCTTGATGAAGGGAGCCCATGATCAGCTGATTAACGTGACTCGGCCCACGTGATCAAAGCCCGTACTGGAGCTTCCTAGCGAGCCTGTCTATCCTGTCTTCGGTGACCGCGGGCCCTGGTGGTCCAGGCACCCAGCGCGGTCACCGCGCTGACCACGACTCCGGTTGCTTGCAGGCTGGGGAGTCGCTTCGACGGCCGTTCCTGTTACAGCAGGGACGGCCGTCGCCCGTTCACGGGGATCGAATGGCGTTCATGGGGGGCACTCTCGTTGGTGGTCAGGCGGAAGTCATGGGGCGCGCCGGATTGGCGGAGGTTCCGCAACCGCCAGTTCGCACCGGGCAGGTCATAGCTCGTAAGCACTCGTGGAAGTGGACCTTCGTAGCCAACTCATGACTCCTGGGCATCGGCGCGTTCGGCCAGCGCACGCAGTTCGTCGGGAGCTGTTCCCCCAGTAAGGAGCACGAGCTCTCGGATAGCCCCGCGCGCTGCTGTGTGGGTCCGCAGCATCTCTGGAGCGAGATCCTCAGCACGCAGCAGGTTGGCCAGAGCTTCGCCTGGCTGGCGCCGTTGCACGTATGCGCGGCCCAGGTCCATGAGCAGCCGAGCCTGCCTTTCGGGCGAGAGGCCCTCCGTGTCGAGCGCCTCACCGATGTCGATCGCCTCGCCGGCGTCACCCAGGTCAACCGCTGTGGCGACAGCCTGGATCTCAACATTTGTGGGCCCGAACTCAAGATTGAAGTCGTTGCGGCCGGCCCCGAGCTCCCGAGCTACCCTCCGGGCCTCGTCGAGCTCGGCCTTAGCGGCTGCCCTTCTCCCCGCTCTGGCGTGGACCAGCGCGAGGACCAGGTGCAGAGATCCGAGGATCGAGTGTTCCTCGGGGGTTGGGCTGCGGTCGGCCACGTGGTCGTGAAGCGTCTGCAGGGCATTGCGAGCAGCGTATTCGGCCTGGTCCAGGTGCTTGAGGCGTACGAAGGCGTGAACCAGTCGATAGATCGCAGCGCAGACCTCGAGCGGCTCGCCTGATGCCTCGGCCGCCTGGATCGCCCTGTCTGCGGCGATCCAGGCGGCGTCAGCCTCGTCCTGTCGGACAAACGCAGCTGCGAGAGCTTGATAGGTGCGAGCGAGAAGTCTCAATACCGAGCCACGTTCATCACCCGCGGCGACTCGCGCCGCCCGCTCAAGGTTGGGCAACAAAGCCTGCAACTGCGTCGTCAGTTCGAGGAAGGCAGACTGGTGGGCGAGTTCCCAGGCAGCCTCAACCTGGTTGGTCAGCTCGGCTATTGATGGGAGGGCGGACGGATCACTGCCAGGGCTAGGGAGCAGTGCGTCGAGAGCAGGGTGCCCGGAGATCAGCAGGCGTGCCCCGTCGAGGTCGTTGGCCGCAGCAGGCTCGGGGAGTTCTTCGGGACCCGCGGCCGGCAACGATGGTTCGAGCTCGTGGAGCGCCACGCCGAGTTGGTCAGCCAGGTTGCGCAGTACGTCGAGTCGTCGGACAGGGATCTGTCCACGCTCGACCTGGGAAACCCAGCTCGCCGACTTGCCCAGGCGTCCGGCCAGGGCTTGCTGGTCGAGGCCCGCGCGCTTGCGGAACTCCTTGACCCGGCGGCCGAATGCGGCGCGCTGCTGATCGTCCGTCACTACCTCTCCTGTGCAGACACTGGCCGCTTGCCGGCCACTTCGTGGAGGAACGTCACCTCGGTGTTGGCCAGGTACTGGCCCCGCTCGGCCAGGAACCGCTTCACGTGGGGCTGCTCCTCGTGCCGACCGAACGCCTCACGGTCCTCGTACAGCTCGTAGAAGACGCGGACGTTCGGCTCGTCCTCGGGCACGTGGCTGACGTACACCAGCGTCCCTGGCTCCTGTGAACGGATCCCCTCCAAGGTCTCTGCGGCCAGCCGGTCGAATTCTGCGACCGCGGCGGCGTCTCGCGCGGTGAAGCGAACTACCAGGCCGTACGGCATGTGTTCCTCCTCGTCTCGGTGTCAGCGCGCGATCACCATCTCACAACTTCAGAAGGATAACGACAGGGCGCCACTAGAGAGCGGATTCGCTGCCCGACTGCAATCGACCTGTTGACTAACAACTTTTCTAAAGTTAGCTTCGGAGGCAGTTGCTCCGCAGTCCGCCGGACTGAGGAGACCTCTATTCGGCATGTCCAATTGCCGTCTGAACAGCGAAAACGGCTCTCCGGGTGGTCTTGGCAGAGACCCGGAGAGCCGCGTACCGGCCGTCCAACTGAAGTGGAGAACGACCGTGTCAACGATTCTCGCAGGCAAGCGCCCGACGGAACAGCGCGTACAGGACGCGGGTTCGCGGCTGCTGGCTGCGGCGTTCGAGCGTCACGCCGACGCGCTGCTGGCCTACATCCGCGGGCACAGCGAGCTGCCGGCCTCCATCGACTCGTACGGGGTCGAGGACCTGGCCTCCGAGGTGTGGGTGGACTTCGCGAAGCACCTGGACAGGGTGGACAAGCGGGTCTTGGACTTCTCGTATCTGCGGCTCACCGCGAACAAGGTGATCCGCGAGGCCGCGAAGGTCGAGTCCGTCGAGGTGCCGGTCGGCTTCACCGGCGGCGAGCTGGGACTCGCTGTCGAGGGCGCCGAGTTCGACGACGAGGACTACGCGGTGGCCCCGCTGGAGCCGGTGGCGAAGCTCGCCGACCCCCTGATCGTGGGCGCGCCCCGCACCGGCATGGGCGTTGGGCTGGTCCGCCACCTGATCGCTTCGGGGGTGGCGGCATGAGCGCGGCGACGACGACTTCGACGCGGACCAAGCTGTCCGCCCCGCAGCTCACGGTCATCCAGATGCAGGCCCTGGTCACCACCTGGTTGATCACCGGGTTCGTGGCCTTCGGTGTCGCCTGGGGCCTGGGGCTTCAGACCGCCTGGTGGCAGCGCCTTCTGCTGGCGCTCCCGGTCATCGGCCTGGGTGTGGCGGACGCCTACGGCGTCGACCACGTGATCGATTTCCGCGCTCGGCTGACGCGCACGCTCGCAGACCTGGACTGGGCGCAGATCCCGCTCGCGATCGGCGGCGGCGCGTGGCTGCTGGGGATGACGCCCGCGGTCGGCACACGCCTGGTGATCGTTGGGCTGATCGCCTCGGTTGCCGTGCTGTACCGCTACGCGCCGCACGCGACGGCCCCGGCTGGAGGTGCCCGATGAGCAGCAGTCTCGCTGACTTCCGTACGGAGCGCCGTCAGGACGAGGAGCTGAAGGCCCGCCAGGCGCGCGAGAGCAAGGCTCTCGATGTCGATCTCGAACTCCGTAGGGAGGAGTCGAAGTTCGAGCGGGAGATGCGGCTGAAGGCCCAGGACCTGGAGGCCGAGCGGCTGAAGGCCGAGGAGGCCCGGAAGGACCGTGAGCAGAGGGACGCCGCGCGGCTTGCGGAGAAGCAGGCGGCTGAGGCCGCGAAGCTGCAGAAGGAGAAAGAGCGCCGCAAGGAGCAGGAGCGGCTGCGGAAGCTGCGTCGGGAGCGGTGGCAGCGGCGGCTCGATGCCGCGCCGAAGTGGCTGGCGGAGCAGTTGGACTTGTCGGCTGCGTTGGCGGTGATGGCGTGCAGCATCGTTCCCGCCCTGATCTCCCAGGCTTCGTCGCTGCGCGACACCGGCATCGTGGTGGCGATGGGTTGGGCCGGCGTTCTGCTGGTCGCGCTGTTGCCGTTCATGCTGGAGTGCTCGGCCTGGGCGGCGACCGCGGGCGAGGCCAAGGCGATGCAGGCCGGGCGCTCGCCGTGGCCGTACCGGATCGCGGTGTATTGCTTTGCGGGGCTCGCCTCGTGGGTCAACTACCTGCACGGAATGAACGTCGGCGGTGACCGCTACGGGCTGCTGCTCGGCAGCGTGCTCGCGGCTTCCTCGATCGTGCCGATCCTGGTGTGGCAGCTGGTGCAGCTTGGCCGGCACATCGAGTACCGGGAACGCTTGCGTGCGGAGCAGCGTCGGCGCCGCGATGCGAAGGCCACCCGCAAGACGCGCAAGAAGGATCTGCCGAAGGTCTGGAAGGCGGCGAAGCGGCTGCGGGCGGTCGCTGGGTACGAGCGGCTGTCCGAGGAGGACGCGTGGACGGTCGCGTACACCGTGTTCGAGGGCGCCGGATCAGAGGTGCTGTCGGATGAGATTCTGGCGCTGCTGTCCGCGGAGATGCTCGGTGATCTGGTCGAGGCGGAGGGTCGCCGGACGGCTGTGCTGGAGGCGCTGGCGGAGGTTCGATTCGAGCGCCGGCGGCTCGCGGAAGTGCTCGCCCAGAAGGCTTCCGAGGAGGGGTCCGCGACGGGCTCTGAGGGGTCCGCGAAGGAGTCCGCGGAGCAGTCCGCAACCCTCCCCGTGCGGGTCTTCGAAGCGTCCTCGAGCGGACTCGTCACGCTCTCTGAAAAGCCCCAGTTGCGGACGGTATCTACGCAGATCAACCCGTCCGTCCCTGCGTCCGCACGTACGTCTGAATCCGCGCCCGCGCGCACGGGTGATACCGCGCCCCCGCGCACACGTAGGCAGCGCGCGAAGGGCGCCGTGCAGAAGCTGTCTCCGGCTGCGCGGAAGGCCGCGTCGGTGACCGCGAAGTCGTACAGCGCGAACGAGAACGCGGACATCGAGGAGTGGATCCGCGGAGAGCTCGCGGCGGGTCGCAAGGCCGGTCTCAAGGAGGTCGCGGACGAGACCGAGAAGCGCCGCCAGGCGAACCTGTCGAAGAAGAAGGCGGCCGAGCTCGGCCGGCCGAGCAAGACGTGGGTCTACACCCGGATCGGCAACGCGAAGAACCCGGCGAAGCGGAGCGCCTGATGCCTCGCATGAGCATGTTCTTCTGGGATCCGGAGGGCCTGCGGTTCGACCTCCCGACCTGGCCCTTCGGGCACCCCGATGGCCCGGACCCTGAAGTGTTCGCCACCTACCGGGAGTTGAAGGCCCGGGGCCTGCGGCCCGGGGGGCAGGAGAAGGTGGGTCAGCTCGGCTGGTGGATACGCGGCGGCATGCGGTTCGCCTACCTCTACCGGGTCGACCAGGCGAAGAAGCGGCGGCCGATGACTCCGGCGAAGTGGGCGTCGATCCACAAGGCGCTCGCGGCCCGGCGGACCTGCCCGGAGTGCAAGACCGAGAAGGACTACTACATCAACCGCGACCCGGGAGTCTGCGGGGAGTGCGACCCGAACGCCCCGCGGGACGGGGACTCGGACGATCCAGTGTTCGCGGCGTGAGGCGCACAACAGCCAACTGAACAGGGGCGCGAGACGGGAGGTGCCGGCTGCACCTACCAGAGCGATGACCGGGCTTTCCGTCTCGCGCCCACCCCCAGACGACGGAGGCACGACAAGCATGACCGAGATCGACACCACCCCGGTAATCGGCGCCGGCCTGGACCGCCGACTGGTGTGGGATGCCGCGGAGCTCGTGGTGTCCGCCCAGTTCGGCTCTCGGGCCATGCTGCAGCGCAAGCTCCGGATCGGCTGGGAGCTGACCGGGCACGTCATGGACGAGCTGGAGCGGCTCGGCGTGGTGGGCCCGGACCAGGGATCGAGGGCCCGCGACGTGCGCATCCGGCTCGTCGAGGACTTGGAGCCGGTGTTCAACGCGCTGATGTACGGCGAGCAGTCCTCCTTCGGAGAGGCCGGGGACGACGCGCTGGCACCGGCTGACGAGACGATGGGGCACCCCGTGCCCATCGAGCTGCCCCGCTTCACGCTGACCAAGGTGCCGGCCGCGCCGGAGCCGCCGGAAGATGACCCGGACGGCGACGGCGAGCCGGAGCCCGAGCACACCCGGGGCGTGGAGGGCACGGTCTACACCGCCCAGGAGTGGGAGCTGCGCGAGGATCCCGAGGGGGACCGGCCGTGGATCAACCCGCAGCTGCGCACCCGTGAGGGCCGCCGCGGCTACCTGCGGTTCAAGCGCCGCCAGGCGCGCCGGCGGCTGCGGAAGGCCGCAGCCTGTCAGCGCACCGTGCACGGTCTGGTACCGCGGATGCGGCGCGGCCACCAGCGGGTGCGGGCCTACGTGGTCGGCATCGAGGGAGCCAAGGCCACGGCGGACCTGAACCTGGCGTTGGTCGCGGTGAAGGAGGCCGACCGTGCGGCGAAGCGCGCCAGCCGGGCGATCCGTGACCGGGACAAGAAGCGCCAGGCGGCGGTCGCGCTGCAGATGGAGTCCGGCAAGCAGCTGGTCGTCGCGCAGGCGGCGCGGGACGCGGCGAAGCGGGCCATCCGGTGGCGTGGGGGCTTCGTATATGGGTCGGTCGTTGTGGTCGACGGAGTCACCTACGCGTTCACCAACGTGTGGGGTCTGCTCGCCGTGCTGATGGTGAACATGTTCGGCCTGGCCTGGGTGGGCCGGGATGTGGAGGTCACCGAGGAGGAGCTGGCGAGGCTGGAGCAGATCGAGGACGGCATGCCGGAGGAGGTCACCATCGGCATGACCCCGCGGGTGTTCCAGGAGATGATGCGCCAGGCCCTGGTCGAGAAGCTCAAGTGCGAGATCAAGTCGCTTCGGGTGGACCCGCTCGAGTACGCCTACGTCGTGCACGTGTGGCTGGATGGCATGACGCCGAAGCGGATTGCCGACGGACTGGCCGACCTGGAGGCAAATCTGCCCGGCGTGCGTACGTCGTCGATTCTGCTGCGCCAGTCGGCCAAGTCGCGGAATTACTGCGTCATTACGATTCCGGGCAAGGAGGCCTGGAAGGCGGTTCCCGAACTCCCGTACCGGGCGCCGAAGTCGCTGACCACGGACGACATTCCGGAAGCACAGGTCGCGGCCGCAATGGACGGCTCGTCGCTGGGCCTGCCGATGGAGCGCACCAACATCAACATGGTGGGCAAGTCCCGCTCCGGCAAGTCCACTTGGCTGCGGGCCATCGCGGACGTACTGACCGCGACGAACGACCAGATCGTCATCGGCATCGACCTGGGTTCGGCCGGCAGCGGCTTCGCGGGCCTGCGCCACGCGATGCACCTGGTCATCACCGACCCATTCCTCGCGGCGGAGGCCCTGGACTGGGGCCTGGCCGTCGGCCAGGGCCGCCCCGATCTGTTCGACGAGCTGGACATGGGCCAGACCTGGGTGACGTCCTCCGAGCGGCCCGGCATCACGTTCGTGGTCGACGAGTTCCCCGCGCTGGTGATCGCCTCCCGCAAGCACGTCATCTACGACGAGGAGAGCAACCGCAAGATCGGCGACATCAACCTCGACGGCAAGCTCGCCGAGATGGCCGACACCTGCGCCAAGTCCGACGTGAAGATGGTGATCGCCTCGCAGGGTCTGACCAAGGAGCGGATCGGCAAGAACACCTGGCTCAACGAGCTGCCGGTGCAGATCATGGCTGCCTGCGACAAGGACGACATTGGGCTGGTGCTCCACTCCGGGGCGATGGACGAGGGATGGGCGCCGCACCGTCTGCAGCCGCAGATGGGCAAGGACCTCAACGACGCCGGCGTCGCCTACGTCCTGGCCGGATCGCGGCACAGCGAGCCGATCCCGTACCGGGCGTGCATCACCTCCGACGAGGAGTACGAGCGGCGCGGCCGGGAGCGCGGCAAGCATCTGCTCGCGATGGACGCGGAGTCGGAGGAGTTCACCGACATCACCCTGGAGGACCTGATGGCCAAGCAGGCCGCGCTCGAGGAGAGCCGCCGCCGGCGCCGCCCGTCCGGCCCGCCCGCGCTGATCACCACCATCCGGGGCATCTTCAGCGACGCGAACGACCCGGCTGGTCTGTCGCGTGAGGAACTGGCCGAGGCGCTCGGCGAGGTAGACCCCGACACCTGGGCGCTGGACAACTTCGACGGCGACGACGAGGCCGAGCAGATCCAGGCCCGGATCGACGCGGTCCGGGTGGCGATCGACGCAGTACTCGAGCCCACCGACCACTCCTGGCCGCTGGAGAAGTACAGCAAGAACCTGCCCCGCGGCTGGCGGCTACGGGACCTGAAGGTGATCACCGGAGAGGCCTCGGCGGAGGACTGATCGGCCACCGGAACCGGGACGGAACCGCAGGTCAGCGAGGGGAACCGGGCCGGAACCGCCCCGGAACCCCCTCGAGACCAGGGGAACCCGGTACCCGCCAAGATCCCGGTTCCGGCCCGGTTCCACCCCGCTGACCTGCGAGTTCCTGACGGTTCCACACCGGTTCACGTCCGAAAGATCCATTGGAGTCCGAAATGGGAATCGACCCGAAGCGCTACCCCAACCCGGCCGCCGGCTACCACCGCATCGCCTGCGAGCGGCGCTTCATGCGGATCGAGCAGGACCCGAAGTTCAGCCTGCGCGACAAGTGGCTGAAGCACCCCGTCGCCTGCCCGGTCTGCACCGTCGACACCGAGCTGGTGCTCGTCTACGAGCGCGGCGACCACTTCGTCCAGGTGCTGTGCCCCAACGGCCACGAATGGCCCGAACCCCTCATCGACACCCAGTACTTCGTCACCTACTCCGAACACCGCTTCTACGCCGACCCCAACCCCAACCTGCTGTGGATCATCGACGCGGGCTTCGGCGAGGAACCGCCGCCGCCGATCGACGACCACGTCGAGCAGATCGCCAAAATCGCCAAGGAGGTCACCAAGTACGCCGGCCGCAAGGCCCGCACCCGGGTCAAGCGCGCCGTACGCAAACCGGTGCGCAAGGCCAAGAAGAAGGCCCTCAACCTGGCCTTCGCACCGGTCGCCGCCGCGCTGCGCACCGCCTGGATCATTCAGTCCGGCGGCGTGCCGCAACAGGCACCGAAGGGTTTGAAGGGCGGGGGAAGGCGGCGCCGCCCCGAGGAGGGCATGAAGATCCCGTCGGTGGCCGCCTACCGCAAGGCTCTCGGCGTGCCCGCGCCGGAGAAGGGGTCGGCGTGCCTGGTGTGCGAGGACAGCGGCAGGATCACCGGACCCGGCGTCAGCATCCCCTGCACCGAGTGCAAGGGAGCCGCCGCGCCGCTCGCCCGGGCCGAGGAGAAGGCCCGGCGCGCACGCGAGGGTGGCAGTCGCAAGACAGCCGCCTCCCGCGCCCGGACGACCACCAGCAAAAAGGGTGTGACCGTCCGCGCGGGCGAGACCGTCACCGGACCGGTCTCTGTCACCGGGCCCACGGCGTCCGCCGCGCCGAAGTCCACCGCCAAGAAGGCCGCGAAGGCGCGCTCGGTCGCCGAGACCCGCCCGGCCGCGGCTGAGGCGGTCGCCCGCGCCGCATCCCGGCCCGGCGTGACCGTGGTGACCGGTGTCGTCAACGTCGCAGGCGGTCGCACCACCGGCTCCGTCCAGGAAGTCCACGTCGACGGCAGCCACCAGCAGATCAACGTCCACAACGACGGCCGCCCGCCCGTCGGCGGCCGTCCCCCGACAGCCGGTGAAGTGGCTGCGGTTCGTGACGCCCTGAAAACCGCGGAGCAGGCCGAACGCGAGAGCGACGGTCGATCCTCCACCACCGTCCAGGTCTCCGGCAAGAACAACTCGGTGATCACGACCACGACCGACGGCGACGCCATCCACGTCACCGGCGATGGGTGATCCGCAGTCCTCTGACCAGCACCGTCAGGAAAACCCGCACCCATTTAACGCATAACCTTGAAATGCATACTTAGATTCTGCATTATGGGCTGTGCAAGACGCCCCGGGGCGGCCGCCAGGTCGCCAACTCAGCCGGCCGCCCCGGGCCTTCCGTCCCGCTCAATCCGACTCCCGACAAGGAGCAGCACGTGACCGAGAAGACCTTCACCGCCAGCGCCGCCCTCCCGGCTATCGCCGACATCACCAGCCACGTAGGCCAGGTCACCGTCACCGTCAACCCGATGCTGAAGACGGCGCAGGTCAAGGTCCACACCGCCGACACCGAGGGCCCCCTCGCCGACGCGGTGAACAACGCCACCATCAGCGAGCAGAACGCGGGCCGCGAGACCCACGTGCGCATCGACGTCCCGAAGGTCAACGGCGGCGGCACCAACGTCGTACAGATCGGCGGCAGCCGCTTCTCGTTCAACGGCGGCGTCATCAACACCGGCACCATGACCGGCGTCACCGTCAGCAACAACGACATCTGGATGGGCGGTCGCCAGATCGTTTCCGACGGTCGCGTCGTCGCCGAACGGGGCACCGCCGTCTCCGGCTTCGGCACCATCGCCGTCGAGGTGCAGCTCCCGGCCAACTCCAGCGTCGACCTGCAGACCACCAGCGCCGACCTGACCGTCAACGGCGACCTGAACGACCTGCGCTTCCACACGGTCTCCGGCGACATCGACACCCAGGGCGTGCGCACGCTCAGCGGCAACACCACCTCCGGCGACATCGAGGTCGAGCGTCTGGCCGTGAGCGCCAGCGTCTCCTCCGTCTCCGGCGACGTCGAGGTCGGGTCCTACTCCGGCACCTCGTTCTCCGCGAACACCGTCTCCGGCGACATCGAGCTGACGGCCACCCCGGCTGCGACCGGTGCGGTCAACGTCTCCAGCGTCTCCGGCAACGTCACCACGCGCGGCGCCGGCCACCTGAACGTCCGGCCGAGCACCGTCTCCGGGCGCGTCCGCAACCGCTGAACCCCCGGTCCGGGCGGCCACCGACGGGGCCGCCCGGACCCGCCCGACCGAACCGACCCGGAAGGAGCCACCGTGGCCAGGACGCAGCACACGTGCGGCGGACCGAAGTTCGGCCGCCTGACCGAAGGTTGCCCGCGCTGCGACGAACTCCGCGGCGGTGCCGAACCGGTCCGCTTCGGCACCCGGGACAAGGACCGTCCGAAGACGACGCCGCACACGCACCAGGTCGTCTACGGGCGCCGCGTCGCGGGCTGCCCGCGCTGCGCTGAGCTTGACGCCGGCGCCGAGCCGGTCCGCTGGAACCGGCGCAGCGAGCGTGAGCAGACCGGCGGCTACCCCACGACCCGCGAGATCGACAGCCACTTTGCGTCGGGCGGCCCGCACGCCCGCGGCGAGTGCGGGCCCGTGTGCACCTTCGGGGACTGGTGACCGCCAGCCCTCTCCGGCCGCCGCGGTCGGCGGTCCACACCCCCCGCCCGCCGGCCGCGGCCCACTGAACCCGCACTGCACTGCCATCACTGCCGACCCCAAGGAGGGGCAACCGTGTTCTTGCGTAGGAAGCTCCCGGCCGCGCCGGAGTACCGCAGCGAGTACGTGCCGCTGTCGCTCGCCGAGCTGGAGGTGTACGAACGCGTGATCCTCGGAGCGGAAGCTCTGGTCCGCCGCCGTCGCCCAGACATCGGATTCAGCGGCGACAAGACGGAGATGATCGGCCACCTCTACGAGCGTGTGGGCGCGGCCTCCGTGCACACGACCGACGCGGCCCGTGTCCGAATCCCGCTTCACAAGTCTGAGATCTACTGGCTCGAGACTGCCGTGAACGACTTCGACTTCTACAACGGCAGCCCGGACCTGGCCCGCGAGGGACGCCAACTGCTGTGGCGACTGCACGCCCTGATCGGCCGTGAGCGAGCCGTCATCCACGCGGGCGGAACCCCGATGTTCGACCCCGAGAATCCCTCTGCTGTGCTCGTCGGCGACGACGGCCAGGCCGTACCCGTGAGCGTCGCGCAGGTGCCGGTCGCCCGCCGCTGAAACTCCCCGCACCACTTCACTGCATACCCTTGAAATGCATAACGAGATTCTGCATTATGAGGGTGCGAGAACCCCGGTGCGGCCGCCAGGTCGCCAACTCCAGCCGACCGCCCCGGGTCTTCCAACCCGCTCCACCCAACTCCAGCCGAAGGAGCAGCACGTGACCGAGATGACCGCCTCACCCCGCAAGACCACGGCCCGCACCGAGCCCCGCAACGTCATCGTCCGCCGCTTCGTCACCCGCACGCTGCGCCGGATCGCCGACAGCAGCGACGTGTTCTTCACCTCGGGCCTGCTGGCCCTCACGGTGCTGTGGTTCGCGCACGCCGGCCCGGCCTGGATCGCCCAGGCCACCGACTGGCAGCTGATCGGCTACGGCGTCATCCTCTACGGCATCAACCGGCTCTTCGACGGTGTCGTCGAAGGCATCGCCGACGCCCTCGACCCGGACCGCTTCGACGGCGACATCTTCTTCGAGATGTCCGAGAGCCTGCGCGCACTGCGGACCGACATCGAGAACGGCGCCGACACCGACGACGTCCTCGACAGCCTCGTCGCCAGCCGCGTGATCGAGGAACTGATCAGCACCGTCCGCGGCACCTCCCAGCAGTTCGCCGCCCGCGGCGACGAGGACCAGGTCCAGCGGCTGATGGCGGTAGTCCTGCACCTGCGCAACGCCGACGAAAACCTCGGCTTCGGCACACTCAACGCTGAGCTCGACGCCGTCGAGCGCAGCACCGCCGAGCTGCCGTAGCTGCGCCCGGGGACGGCGGCCAGGTCGCCAAACTCAGCCCGCCGTCCCCGGCCTCCCATCCCGCTCCACCCGGAGCAGGGGGCCGGAACCATTGTCTCCTACTACCCGAGTGGAGTTCATCAGTGACCCCCCGACACAGCCGACCCGACGGCGCTGAACAGAACCTCGAAGCAGCCGTCAGAGAGGCCAAGGAAGCGCGCGACAAGCAGATCGCCGAGGCCGAGACGGCGTTCTGGACCCGGATCGCCGAACTGAAGGGCTCCTACCGAGGCGCCCAGACCGACATCGCGAACTTCCTCGGTATCACCCGGGACGCGATCCTCAAGGCCATCAAAAAGCACACCAGCTGACTCGCCACCCCGGGCGCGGCCGCCAGGTCGCCAAACTCAGCCGACCGCCCCGGGCCTTCCCCTCCCTCCCAAACCGTGCCCCCGCAGCAGAGGTTGGCCTTTCCATGCCCGCAGCATCGACCGCCACGCCCCGGACCTTCTGGTCCGAAGAGGCCCTCGCGGCCGCCGTCGACGCGGTCTTCGCCGATGCCCTCGCCGAAGAGCTGGCCGCCGCCTTCCGGGACGAAGCGCCCGCCGACACCGCGCCCGCCGACGACACCCCCGCGATCGTCCTGCCCGACACCGACATCCTCATCCGGGAAGCCGGCATCGACACCGGCCCCTGCCCCCCGGACCCGCGCATCCCCTCCCGCTCCGGACAACTGGCCCGCACCGCCGGCAAGTTCGCCGTCCGCGCCGCCTGGGTGCTGCTGAAGTACTCCACGCTCTTCGCCGCAGGCGTCCTCGTCGTCGCAGTACGGGTGCTGTGGGACATCCTCATCCCCTCCAGATCCAGCGCGCCGCAGCTCGAGGCCGCGCCGCCGCCCGAGGCCGCACGCGCCCTGAAGGCCGCCGACTTCCTGGAAGCGACCTCCGAAACCATCAAGGCCCGCGGCTGGATCCAGGGCGACTACGACTCCTCGGACGGCGTCTGCATCCTCGGCGCCGAGAACGCGCTCGTCTGGTCCGACTCCGCCGGCCGCAAGACCTCCTCCGACGCCAACGTCTACCTGCGCTCGGTGATCGGCCGCCGCAGCATCCCGCGCTGGAACGACAGCCTGCACCGCACCGAGGAGCAGGTACACCGCGCCCTCCTCGCCGCCGCCGCGCGAGCCCGCGCCGCCGCCCAGTAGCCCCCTCTCACGCCGAAGGACGCCCTCATGGTCGCCATCACGGAAGAACGCGTCGGGTTCCGCAACCGAGGACTGGCCCGGCACGCACGGCAGATCGCCGACGCCGCCGCGGACATGGTCCGCTACCAGTTCGGCTCCCTGCCCCACATCCAGCTGCTGCTGACCGCCGACACGCACCGCTTCGCGGAGGTCGCCGCCCGCTCCGAGCTCGCCCTCGTCGACGGCGTTAGCTCCCGGGCGGTGAACAAGGAACTGCGCCTGGCCCGCCGCAACGCCCGTGGCAAGGCGGGCGTCACCGTGCTGGCCGAGGTGGGCGTCCTGGTCGTCGCCAACCTGGCCAACGTGCCTGACAGGGCCGCCGTGAACGCGCTGCTCGTGCACGAGTTCACCCACGGTCACCAGCTCGGCCACCCCGCGTCCCGCCAGCAGCACCTCGAATTCTGCGCCCACGCGTACGGCGTGGCACATCTCCCGCGCCGCACCGTCCGGAAGATCGAGGCCCTCATCGACCGGCGCGAGGACGAGGCCTACGCCGCCGAACGCCTCGCCACCCAACTGCCCGCCTGACCAGGTCGGAAGGACCACGCTCATGCGACTGCGACTTCCCGGGATGAGCCGCACCGACCGCGCCCGCTGGCGTGCGGCCCGCTCCATCGCCGACCTCGCGGAACTGACCGCCCTGTGGCTCGAGGGACGTATCGCCTCCCACCCCGGCGTCATGCCGACCTGCGGCCCCGACGAGGAGACCGCCCACCTGGTGCCGGTCCTCGCCCTCGCCAACCGCGCCGGCTACCTGACCGACAACTCCCAGCCCGGCATCGCCGAGACCGGATTCGACGGCCGCTGGTGGGCGCAGCGCGCCGCGGTGACCGGCTGGGTGCGCCGCGACCACGCCGGCATCGACCTCGTCAACCGGATCACCGGGCCCGCCCACGCGGCGGGGCTGATCGTGTGCGCCGACAGCCACCGCGACGGCGTCACCGTCACATCCGTCGACGGCCACGACTACACCACCTTCGGAGCCCTGCTGGGCAAGCGCGACCTGCGCACCCTCTGGCCCGCCCACCTCATCCACCGCGACCTCTTCCGCCAGCTGCAGGGCGCCATCCACCTCACGGTCATCGACCCCGAATGGGGCCGCGACGATCGGCCGTGGGAGGTGCTGGCCCGGGCCCTCTACACGCCGCCCGCGCCCGCCGCCGCACCGACCATCACCAAGCCCGGCCTGTACGTGTTGATCGGCCCGGCTGGCTCCGGCAAGTCCACCCTCGCCGCCCGGCACTTCCCCGCCGGCGCGGTCCTCGAGCTCGACGCCTTCCGCGCGATGGCCGCCGGCACCCGCGCCGACCAGACCGCCACCCCGGCCGCCGTCACCGCCTTCGACGCGATCCTCACCGCCCGCCTCGAACGCGGCCTGCTCACCGTCCTCGACGCCACCCACGCCGAAACCCGCCACCGCCGCAAGTACACCGACCTCGCCCACCAGCACGGCATGCCCGCCATCGCCGTCGTGGCGGACACCCCCGCCGCCGAGTGCCAGCGCCGCAACGCGATGCGCCCCGACGAGACGCGGGTCCCCCCGCGCATCCTGCGCGACCAGGCCCGCCAGGCGGCCCGCTTGAACGCCAAGACCGACGGCTTCGACGCCGTGCTCCGCCCGACCGACCTCGCCGACAACGACCAAAGCTGACAACTCCCCGACCCCTCCCCGCAGGAAGGAGCCTGCCGTGCCGACCACCCCCAACGCGCCCCAGCCACAGACCGACGCCGAAGCCCGTCTGCTCGTCGACCAGATCATCGGCCGCGACCTCGGCGCCCCCGCCACCTACCACGGCGACTGGCACCAGGCCCTGAAGGACACGGCCGCCCGCTGGGCCGCCGACAGCCCCGCCGACACCAGCCCGACCCCGGCCAGCTCCTGACGAGCACACCCCCTGGACTCCCGACGGCCCACCCGGTCCGCCCGGCCCCACCACAAAGCACAGGAGACCCATCCCGTGACGATCAACACGACAGCCCTCAACCCCACCGACCAGGACCCGGCCAACTGGCTGGACGCCATCCGCAACCGCCTCCAGGCCGCCACCCCCGGCCCCTGGACGGTCCAGAACGCCACCCTCAACGGCCACGTCCTCACCCGCTGCGTCGGCACCAACAACCTGGTCAGCGACGACGACTGCATCGCCGAACTCGACGTGCGCGAAGGCGGACGGGACGCCGCCAACGCCGATCTCATCGCCAACGCCCCCACCGACATCAAGCAGCTGCTCGCGCACATCGACCAGCTCACCCGGCGCCTGGACGCCGCCGAGGCCGCCTTCCCCGGCATCACCCACCTGACCCCCGGCGCACCGGTCGAGCTGACGATCTACCGCACCGAGCACGACAGCATCCCCTGCGGCCTGTTCACCAACCGCCAGGCTGCCCGCCTCTGCGGTTCGGACCTCAGCACCCGCGACGACGACCGCATCGACGTCACGCACGCGTGGATCCCCGAGCACAGCGAACTCGCCGAGGAACCCCCCGCCGAGGACCTGTCGCTCTTCGGGCCCGGTGGCGAGGACGACGAGACCATCACCAATTTCTCGATCGTCCCGCTGACCCTGCACGCCGCGTACGACCCGCAGACGTGGGAGACGGAGGAATGAAGCTCAACGCCACCCTGTGGGAGGTCGATGTTCCCGGCACCGACGCCACCAGCGGCCAGCACGTAGGCCGTCACGTCTTCATCGGCAGCGCGTCGAGCAGGGAGCAAGCGATTCAAGCCGCCTACGACACCTACGTGGCCGCGGCCCTCTACCAGCGCTCCGGATGCGAGATCCCGGCGGGGACGTCCATCTGGGACTTCTCCGCGCGCGGTCTGCGCCCCGGGATGCGGCTGGCTTTCGAGGACACCGGCCCCGGCGGTCTGACCTGCCGCCCGCTGTAAATCCGCCCCGGGACGGCCGTCAAGGCCTGGAAAACCGCCGGCCGTCCCGGGCCCCCTTCACCCGCGTAGCGAGAAAGAGAGACCTCCATCATGCACGCTCGCACCAGCGGCAAACGCACCCCCGCCAGAAGGAGCGCCGCCGAGATCATGCGCGACATCGCCGCGCGCTCGACCCGGCTGCACCGCACCCCCGAATTCGCCTGCACCCGCCACCAGTGCGACGTCGCCTGGCGCGGCGAGGAGAGCGACTGCTGGAACTGCGGCCTGCCCGCCACCGCCACCTTCCGGCGGCGCGGCTCCGCCCTGCAAAAGCTCCTCGCCCAGGTCGACGCCACGGACCGGAAGGCGGTCGCGGCATGAGCACCCTCGACTTCCTCACCCAGCTCGTCGGCGCCCAGGTCCTGGGCGACCACCTCACGGCCTGGGTCAACCACCTCGTCGAGCACGAGGGTTTCGCCCGCGCCGACGCCTACCGGTGCGTCACCGACTGGGCCGACGAGGGCGACCCCAGCATCCTCGCCTCCACCGGCCAGACCTGGGTGCGGCGCGACGACGTCGATCCCGCCGACGCCCCCGTCCACACGGTGCACCTCGTGGAACGCACCGAAGAGGGCGTCTTCCTCATCTACTACCCCGGCGACATCGACGAGAAGTTCGACCTCGACGACGGCGGCGACCACAACGTCCTGCCGAGGGACGACCGGGACCTCAACCGCTACCAGCTCGCACGCGACCTGGCGCCCTCGAGCAACCTGCCCCGCGGCGCCGAGTTCCCTGTGGAACTGCTGCACCTGTACCGGCTGCAGGCCTGGTTCCCGCCCGAGTTCTTCCTCCCCGGCTGCAAGCCGAAGGGGGCGAGCACGCCGTGACCACCGCTGTCCGCACGAGCCGTGCCGCCGGCTGCCGCGAGTGCGCCGGCCGGGACGCCGAGATCCTCGACGTCGTCTCCGGCGGCCGCCTCGACAACGACCGCGTCGCCGACCGCATCGCGCGCGAACTCGGCAACGGCGCCCACACCCACGCCGCCCTCAACACCGACATGTACGTCGTCCGCGCCCTCACCCCGGAGAACGCGTCATGACCGCAGCGACCCGACTTGCCGGACCGGCCACCTACATCCGTGTGGTGGCAGGTGACATCACCCTCGACGACGCCAACGACATCGACCTGATCGCGGTGGAACGGGCGGTCAACAACGAGGTGCCCGAGAGTCTCACCGACGCCGAACTCGCCTACGCCGCCCGCATCCTGCACGAGCACGACATCTCCCGCGCGGAGACGGCACGCCGACTCCCGGTGTCGGCCGACACCCTCAAGAAGCTGCAGGAAGAAGGGTGGGACCCCCAGGTCCTGGACGGTCGGCGCGACCAGCCGGTGTGCGGCACGATGGCCGGCCGGATGCAGCACGTCCGGCGGGGCGAGCAGATCTGCGACGACTGCGCCCTCGCCCGCATCCACACCGCCAACCCCGCGGGAGCGGCCGTATGACCGCCCGCCTCGCCCCCTTCCCCCGCTTCACCGGCACCGAGTCCTGCCAGAACCCCGACTACGACCCGGACCTCTGGAGCAGCAGCGACAGCACCGACCGGGCCACCGCCCAACTCCTGTGCCTGAGCGGCTGCCCCACCCGGGAGCAGTGCCTGGCCTGGGCGATCGACCACCCCACGGAGTCCGGCAACGACATCTGGGCGGGCACCACCAAGGCCCGCCGACAGGCGCTGCGCCGGGAGTTCTCCGCCACGCCTGCGAGGAGGAAGTCGGCATGAGGACCCGCGAAACCGCTCTGCTCATGCTCAAAGGACGCCGGGATCCAGGAGAGATCCAACAGGCAGCGGGCCTGAGCACTGGCCAACTCGCCGCCCTCGCCGAAGTGCACGGCCTGTCGCGCACCGCGGCCCGCTCCGGCGGCCCGATCGCAGGCCTTGACCCCGAACTCGCGCGTGGCCTGGCCGCCCTGGTGTGGGTCGAACAGAACGGGCAGCACCAGGGTGCCCGCCGCCATGCCGCGCAGGTGCGGGAACTGCTCCGCGACCTGGTCCAGTACCAGAGCCGTACGGTCGCCGAGGCCCGCATCCGCGCCGACATCACCGCGATCGGGAAGAAGCTGTCGACGCTGCGATCCAGGCTCAGCCGCCTGGAATCCGGCTCCGGCGGCACCTCCCTCATCCGGGACTGGGCCAAAGAGCAGGGCATCCGAGTCAGCCCGAGCGGGGTGTTGTCCGCGAGCCTCATCGACGCCTTCGAGCAGCACACCCGGCCGACCGCCCAACTCGAGCAGCGCCGCGCGATCACGGTGGCCCGCCTCCAGCGAGAGATCGCGACGCTCAAGAAGAACCGGACGACCGCACGCAAGCGACTGGAGAACCTGCGCGGCCCGTCCCCTGCAGCCATCCGGGCCTGGGCCAAGGAGCAAGGCCTGGACGTGCCCGACACGGGCGTGCTGCCCGACCGCATCGTCGAGGCCTACAAGGCCCACCACCAGCCCACCTCTTCGGCGCAGCAGGTGGGATGAGCGATGTCCGTCTTACCCCTGGGCTGCCGCTGCAGCGAGCTGGTCACCGGTACGGGACGCGTCACGCTCACCCGTACCGGCGGCGGCGCCGGCTTCCGCGCGTACGCCCTGATGTACACCACCCGGCCCGTCGACGGGGGAGTGGAGGCCATAGTCGCCGCCACGCGCCCCGAGGACACCGACCCGGCCTGGGAACTCGCCGAGCCGCACCGGTACGGGCCGCAGGGCAGCGAGACCCGGCCGTTGATGGCCTGGGCCGCGGCGCTGAATGAGGCCAAGGCCAACGACCGCGGCGACGCGTACACGCTGCGGCTGGCTCAAGCCCTGGTCACCACCGCATGGAGCACGCGCATCGTGCCCCCGCCCGGCGCCGTCGACCTGCCGCTGGCCACCTGGGAGATCGAAACCCAGTACCTGGTCCCGCTCCGGCACGCCGGACACACCGCCGTCCGTATCGGCCGCCTGATCACCGTCACGGCCAAGACCTAGGAGATGCCATGACCGACACCGAGACCTTCGAGACCATCCGCTACACCGCCGACGTAGTGATCCTCACCCCCGACGGCCATGCCCTCCTGATCGAGCGGGATTGGCCGCCCTACGAGGGAGCGTGGGCGCTGCCCGGCGGCCACGTGGACCGCGGTGAGACAAGCCTCGACGCCGCTGTCCGCGAACTGTTCGAGGAGACCGGCGTGCGCGTGAAGCCCGCCGACCTGCGCCAGATCGGCACCTTCGACCGACCCGACCGCGACCCGCGCGGCAGGTACGTCACCGTCGCCTACCTCGCTCGGGTGCCCGCCGGCACCACGATCACCGCCGGGGACGACGCCCGCGCCGCCCGCTGGTGGCACGTGGATGCCCTGCCGCCGCTCGCGTTCGACCACGCCGCCATCTTGGGCGCGGCTGTGGCAGCAACGTCCTGAAAGTCCGCCCGACCACCACACATCGGCGACCCACAAATCACCGGCCCCCGCCCGGATGCCGTGAAGTCCCGGGCTGGGGCCGGCCAAACCCGAACCCCACCCCTACTACTGCAGGAGAAGGATCTCGTTGAGCACAACACGCATTGAGTGGGCCACCCACGTGTGGAATCCCATCAGCGGATGTGACCGCGTCTCCGATGGCTGCACCCACTGCTACGCCGCGCCCTTCGCCCGACGCCTCCGTGCCATGGGCACCCGCGGCTACGAGCGGGACGGCCGCCCGGAGACCTCCGGTCCCGGCTTCGGCGTCACCCTCCACGACTGGGCCCTGAACCAGCCGCTGCGCTGGCGCACCGCCCGCCGCATCTTCGTCAACAGCATGTCGGACGCCTTCCACCCCGAGGTGCCTGACGAGTACCTCGCCGCGCTGTGGACCGTCATGTACCGGACCAGCGCCGACATCCGCTCCGAGCTGTCCAGCAAGCCCGTCCAGACCTACCTCATCCTCACCAAGCGGCCCCCCAGGATGCGGGCCTGGCTCAAGAAGTGGGCTGACATCCCCACCCGCGTTGCGCTGGTCGAGAGCGCTGCTGCGCGCGGCTGGTGCGACCAGCACGACATCGACTACGCGCCGATCATGCCCACCGTGCTGTCCAACGTGTGGTTGGGCGTCTCAGTGGAAGACCAGGCCGCAGCCGACACCCGGATCCCGCAGCTGATGCAGACCCCGGCCGCCGTGCGGTTCGTCTCCGCTGAGCCGCTGCTGGGCCCGGTCGACCTGACCCGCTGGCTGCGCCCCGCGCTCG
>WUUC01000933.1_pt1 | contig 32280 bp, 37 predicted proteins | sample 6278441 | NCBI WGS metagenome assembly WUUC01 (sample SAMN13675441, study PRJNA597444) | soil metagenome | isolation source: soil | place: USA: Washington | collected 2017-10
GTGTGTCGGGTTGTGACTCTATCGCTACTCTTAACTTAACTGTTAATGCAGTGCTTACTTCAACGACGGACGTAACCATCTGCACTAATCAATTGCCTTATAGCTGGAACGGTACTGACTATGCCGCTGCTGGTTCTTACGATGTAACGCTGACCAGTGTGTCGGGTTGTGATTCGATTGCTACTCTTAACTTAACTGTTAATGCAGTGCTTACGTCAACGACGGACGTAACCATCTGTACTAATCAATTGCCTTATAGTTGGAACGGTACTGAGTATGCCGCTGCAGGATCCTATGATGTAACACTGACCAGTGTATCGGGTTGTGACTCTATCGCTACGCTTAATCTTACTGTTGATGCTGTGCTTACTTCAACGACGGACGTAACCATCTGTACTAATCAATTGCCTTATAGCTGGAACGGTAACACTTATAACATCGCAGGAAATTACAATGTGACATTAATGGGAACCGAAGGTTGCGACTCTGTTGCGACGCTGCGCCTTACAATTAACCCGGCAACAACAAGCACTACCAATGTGACTCTTTGCGCGGAGGAACTACCGTACCTGTGGAACGGCAATGCCTATACCACTGCAGGTAACCACGACGTGAGGCTGACAAACGCAGCGGGCTGTGATTCTATAGCCACACTGGTAATAACCATATCTCAAACATTACCTGGTCAACGTTATACCACGGTTGTTACCGGGCCGAATGTTCCCATACAATTAACGGCCAGGAATCCGGGCCCTGGATACACTTATGAATGGAACCCTAAGTTTGGCCTGAACGATTATGCCGCCAGTAATCCCACTTTTAACTATGACCGAGATATTGAATACACCATCGAACTTACCCCGGCAACCGGCTGCCCAATAACCGATACTGTACTGGTGCGAATACTGGACAATACACCTCCTGACGAATCCGGAATTTTTGTACCAAAAGCATGGACACCAAATGGAGATGGTCACAACGATAAACTATTCCCAATACCTGTCAATATAAGAGACCTTAAATACTTCCGAGTCTTTAACCGCTGGGGTCAACTGGTGTTTGAAACAAATGTGCTGAGAACTGGCTGGGATGGCATATTCAAAGGTCAGCCACAGGTTTCAGATACTTATACGTGGACAGCGGAAGCGACAGGGATGGATGGAAAAGTGTATAAACGTGCGGGTAACTCTGTTTTACTACGTTAAAATTTCTTATCATGAAAACAATGAAGCGCTACGCCCTACTTATTTTTTTATTGATTTCGCTCGGAACTTTGCGTGCGCAGGATCCCAGCTTTTCGCAATTTTTTGCTTCGCCGTTAAATATAAATCCCGCATTGACAGCCAACATCAATGCTGACTGGCGCCTGATATCCAACCTGAGAGATCAATGGATAGGACCCGCCAGCCCTTACGTAACCGGCACCGTATCATTCGATACGAAAGTGATGCAGAGTAAAATTCCCAATGTAAGCGAAGGGAACTATATGGGTATAGGCGGTATGCTGATGTTTGACCATGCAATGAGCGGTATTGTAAAAAGCACCTACGGCTCATTAAACTTGTCTTACAATATTAAGCTTGCAGAAACCGATTATTATACGGAAAGAATAGGCATCGGCTTTGGTGCTATCTATGGTCACAGGCGGATTGACTTTAGCAGGATCGATTTTGAAGAACAGTTCACCGGATTTGGTTTTAACAGGAACCTTCCAACAGGTGAGATCGCTTTGTCAAATATGAAAGCATACGTATCTGCCAGTGCAGGCATTACTTATAGCGCTACCTCCGAGAAAAGCAATTTCGACGCAGGCATCGCGGCGTTTCACCTGAATAAGCCGAGACAAACATTCCTGAAAGATGATAAACAAGTTTTGGCCATGAGAAAAGTGGCCCATGCGAATTTTGAAACATTTATCAATGAAAAGGTGGTATTCAATACCAACGGCATTTACCAGTTTCAATCAAAAGCAAGCTATTTTTCTGTTGGCGCTGCACTCGGATATTATTTAGGAGATGAAGCCGAAACGATGCTGACAGGTGGATTATGGTATTGGTCTGACAATGCTATTATCCCTTACATGGGTCTCGCTTATAAGGACCTGCAAATTGGTGTTAGCTACGATGTCACCACTTCAAAACTGAATGAAGCGGCAAGAAAACCAAATACCTGGGAACTGTCCATTATATTAAGAGGAGCAAGAAAACCCAATGGAGTTATTCCGTGTCCATGGAAATAGATTGCAAAAATCACATAGAAAATCGCTTGGTAGTAAGCAACCGATAGCCCGGAACTACGGGGAGTATTGCAACAAACGATCAACTGCCACTATAAGACCGGCAAACCAAAAAAAAATTAATAGATTACACATTATCAATAAACTTTCCCACTAATGGAACCTGGATAGTTATCGTGGTTCCCTTTCCCGGCATGCTGCTGATATTACAGCTACCACCCATCATCGCTGTCCGCTCCCGCATACCTACGAACCCAAATGTCTTTTTACCGGCAATTTTTTCCTGGTCAAATCCAATTCCATCATCCTGTATGAATAACAAAAGGCCATCATCATCTTTTTCCATCCGGACTTCTACATTTTTTGCCTGTGCATAACGAACCACATTGGTCAATGATTCCTGGACAATGCGGAAAAGCCCCGTCTTCGACGCGCCGGATAACGGCAGCTCTTCACTAACGGCATTGTATTGAACTTTTATCCCCGTTCTTTTTTGAAACTCTTTAAGGTGCCATTCGATCGCAGCACCAAGGCCCAGTTCATCCAGTAAGCCCGGTCTCAGGTCGGCAGCAATCCGGCGAACAGTCTTTATCGTCTCATCCGCCATGAGGTTTAACTCCTCCAGCTTTTCACGTACGGGTTCGCTTTCCGTCAGAGCTAATTTTCTCTTCAACCAACCAATATCCATTTTTATCACCGTTAGTTGCTGGCCAAGCTCGTCATGTATTTCCCGCGACATGTTTAACCTTTCTTCTTCCCGCACATCCTGCAAATGCGAAGCAAGCCGGCGGATCTCCTCGTAAGACCGTCTTAGTTTTTCTTCCCGTTTTTTTCTAAGCGTTATATCCCTTATGAACGCACAAAAAAAATCCGCGCCGCCTTTCATCGGGACGATCGCAAATTCTATCGGGAAGATCTTTCCGGAACGATGCAATGCAGTGATCTCAACTAATTTATTAAAAACGTCACCTTTACCGGTTTGCAGGTAATCCTTAAAATCTCTTTCATAAGCTCCGCGGTATTGCAGCGGAATGATAGTTTCCGTTAGTTGTTTGCCCGTTATTTCATTTTCCTGCCATCCAAACATATTCTCTGCCTGCGAATTCCATAGTTTTATGAGCCCGCTGCTATCGACACAAATAATTGCGTCCAGTGCGGCATTCATGATAAGGCGGCGTATCTCTTCACCCTGTTTAAGAGCCGCTTCGGCTATTTTTCTATTCAGTGCCGTATCGATTGCGGCAGGTAAACGGCCCAGCCTGTCTTTTAATATATAATCATCCGCGCCCATTCGAATAATGCTTGCAGCAAACTCCTCGGATACGGTACCGGTTACTAAAATAAAAGGGATATCCATTGCACGATGTAAAAGCATCTCCAACGCCTCCTTTGCGCTGAACCGCGGCAATGCATTATCAGCAAGGATAACATCAGGTTGAAATTCATCGAGCGCCAGGGCATATGCCTCCTTGTTTACAGCTATATGAAATATGCAATTAAGGCTTTCTTTCAGGGCCCACTTCACAATGTCTGCATCAATGGGATCATCTTCCAGTATCAGTATTCTTAAGGGAACAGCCATATTTAAACAAATTGTTCTTTTGCAATAAATAGTGCCCTGTTTCTAAATATTTTATATCGCCTAAAACTCAGCGATATAAGCCAAAAAGTAAACCAGCGTTTATAATCCGTAAAAAAGTTAGCCAAAAAATTTTACATACACTTCAAAAACATCCTGCTTAAACACTTACTGCAGGTTATTGAGCCGGTGTTTAAGAATAAACTCTTAGCCGGCAAGGGCTCACACATCACTTTTTTTTTTCGACGCCTCCTTTTCTTCAATTTCAACCCGGTCTTTTTTAATATCGAGACGAATAAGGGAATAAAGGCCCATATAGATATTCGCGATCCACACCAAAGAAAAACCCGCGATCACATAACCCTTCCAATCGTCGTACAGTAAATAAAATTTTGTGAGGATCAACACTGCGATTGTAATGTAATGACTGAAACAATATTCGCAGGTGAAGAGATAGAAAAATTTTCTGACAAAAAGAGTACGGCCTTGCTTACTGCATCTTTTACAAAATTCGCGGGGCTCTTTGAACACTTCTTCATGGGTAACTGTCCAGGAGATACAGGCAACCGGTATCGCCAGTAAAAAAAGATAAGCGGTTTGTAAGCCAATGGACATATGCTCAAAATTAAATATGGATATTATGACCAAAAGCAGGCCAACCCGTTGGTGAAAGCCGCCTTGGCACAATATTTATCGGTATTAGTAAAACGATGATCATGACAAAGAAAAAATCAAACGCTAAACCGGCTGGCCAACCCAACAACGATGAAGCCAAACCAGGAAAAAAGTTAACCACCGAAGCTCACGACCGTGCGGAAAAGGATTTAGAAAAGGATCCGGAACTTAATTCAAAAACACATCGTGAAGATGACCTGGACGAGGGTGAGCTGGCCCGGTTAGAAAGGAAAGATTAAACATCGCAACACTTAAAAAAAAATGATCATGCCGTCAACTGTTGTTTCATCCATGCATTATGACCGCGGGACATCAACTTTACGGATAGTTTTTGCTTCAGGTATGGTCTATGACTACAAGGACGTACCAGCGAAAATATATAACGAAATGAAACAATCTGCTTCCAAAGGAACTTTTCTGAACCAGCAAATAAAAAAGCAGTACGATTATGTCAGGATATACGAATAGAAAATCTGACATTGCAAGTAGCGTCAACGCCGCGTCAAACTATTTGCCTGTTTTTTTATCTACTAAACTTGATAACCGCTGCGCATTATAAGCGGCATAACCTTCCTGGTCATTATCGAAATAGATAAATACATCCTTCTTTTCTTTCTTCCAGTCTACGCAAAGTGTTGCCCACTTTTTTAAGCTTTTGTCTGTATAGCTTCCCTGGTATTTATCCCCCGGCCCATGCAAACGGATATAAACAAAGTTGGCGGTTACTTGTAAAGGAGAAACATGGTTCGCCAGTTCATAAATGCAAAAAGCAAAATTATGTTTTCGTAACACGGCGTATATCTCCTCATTGTACCAGGAATGCTCCCGGAATTCAAATGCGTAGCGTATACCCTTTGGAAGGTTAGTAGCAAACTCTGCAAACCGCGCTGCATTCATTTTCCATCCGGGCGGTAATTGAAATAGGATGGGCCCCAGCTTTCTTCCGAGCTTCAGCGCATGTGTGAAAAAAATCCGGATACTATTTTTGTCCGTTTTCAGTTTCTTCATGTGTGTAATAAACCTGCTTGCCTTGACAGAGAAAATAAAACCTGCGGGAGCCGCTTTTGCCCAAGCTGAAAAAATCCTGGCATCCGGTAACATGTAAAAAGAATTGTTTATCTCAACAGTTTTAAAATATCGCCGGTAATAACTGAATTGTCCCGCATCTTTTATTTCTGCGGGATAAAATGTTCCTTTCCAGTGCTTGTAATGCCAGCCCGAAGTTCCTATATATATATTTGCTTTAGCCATGAACTACATTCTTACCCTAAAGTGATCTCCGTACCTGTTATTACTCATAATACAGTATGATCTCCTTTTGGCTCGCACATTTGTTGCTGGCATTTTGTGATCTTAGGAAAATGGTAAAATATTAAGTCACTGCCTATGCGTTCAGCTTTTTCTCAACTACCCGCTTGCGTTTGTTCCAGCGACCTACCGGTTCTTTTTGATACAACACCTTTCCTTTTTTGTCAGCAAGGCCTGTCGCTTTCATCAATGCCTTGCTGAGCGAAATAATCTTCGTTGTTGGAGTAACAACCCTTGAAGCATCCTGGTAAAATTGTTCAAAGGATCTAATGCCGGCGATGATAATAGCTTTCTCTTTCTTGTAATCTTTATTCTTCCTGTGAATAATCATGAGGCGGTCGTACGCATATTGATTCAATGGATCGTGCTTTATTACTCGTTCAAAGGCAGCAACGGCTTTTTCCAGCTCTCCCCCGCTTTCCAGTTCCTTTGCTTTGTCCAACCAATTGCCGGGCTCTTCGCGGACACTGGTATCTTTATGAGCGACCTTCATCTGAGATTGTATACTTAGAAAAGATAGATTGTATTTGCTGTTTCAGGTCTTCAGGGCAATTCGTATTAAAAAGAATATGTGCGGGATCTGCTTCAAAACGATAACACTGGCTGGGCTTCAACTTTATGCCGTCAATTTCAACGAAATGCAGGTCCAATTCCCCCAGTTCAACTTTAACCTTGTCCAATAACTCAGGTGTTAACGTTTGTCGCATAAAGAATTTATCTATAGACCTAACAAAATTATGCCAGTTCAAAGGGCAGCTAGTCTAACGATGCATCGTGGAATGCAGGCTGTGCGCCGAAAACCGCAGCAACAGTTACACCATTGTGTGTACAGATATCCACAGATATCCCCAACATGCCCAAATTAGCTTAACAAAAAATCAGCAACGGCAACTGGCCCCTGTTTTGTGCCCGTTACAGAAAAATTAATCATTAAAAAATAATCATTATGGATTCCGTTAATACAAAAAACCGTAATAAATACGCGTTGATAACAGGCGCCACCAGTGGTATAGGGTATGAAATTTCACGCCTATTTGCAAAAGACAGTTATAACCTTGTACTTGTAGCACGCAGTGGCGAACGCCTGCAAAAGATTACCGATGAACTGAAACAAGAATTTGGTATTGAAGTGACACCAATAGAAAAAGATCTCTTCTTTCCGCTGGCCGCCATGGAAATCTACGAAGAGATAGATAAGATGGGTATCAGTATCCATGCGCTTGTTAACGATGCCGGCCAGGGTGAATGGGGACCTTTTATTGAAACTGAGCTGGAGAGAGATCTTGACATCATCCAATTGAACATTTCATCGCTGGTTGCCCTAACAAAATATTTTTTAAAAGATATGGTAGCCCGTAACGAAGGAAAGATCCTGCAAGTAGGTTCGGAAGCAGGTACAACGCCTGTACCTTTACTGTCCGTTTATGCAGCTACCAAAGCGTTTGTGCTTTCTTTCAGCGCAGCACTTGCTAATGAATTAAAAGATACAAACATCACGATCACGGCTTTGCTGCCCGGCGCAACCGACACTGACTTCTTTCATAAGGCCGGCCAGGAAGATACTGTCGTCTACCAGGAAACAAACTTGCTATCGCCGGAAGAAGTAGCTAAAGATGGCTATGATGCATTAATGAAAGGTGAAAGCAAGATCATATCAGGTGCAAAAACAAAAATGCATGTATGGATGAGCGACGTGCTGGGTGCAAAATTGAGCGCCGCCAATATGCGGAAACAAATGGAGCCAAGCGAAAAGAATACAAGAAAGAAAGAACCCCTGCATGCTGCATCGCTTGAAGAAAGAGAATTCATTAAAGAACATACTGGCGAAGCAAGCGGGGATTTGAAAACGAAACCTAACTCGCTTTAATTCTTAGTTTAAAACCATAAACAACAAAAGCCAGAGCCTCCCGGCTTTTGTTGTTTAAAGTCAGTGCTCATTCCAACATATTCTTTTATTTGGTATGCTGTTTGGCATTACTGTTTATATAACCCTCCAGAATGAAAAAAATATGGCACAACAACAGCCTATCCATTGCCTTCATAATTCTTTTTTTGCTATCACTCTCAGGCCAGGTATTCACCGGCTTTAAGGAACATAACAAAGAGCGGGAGGAAGAAGGACAGCCAGCCATTGTATTGAGCTCCTACCTGGGTTCCGGTCACTTTTTGCAGGCAACATTTGAAAATTGGGAAAGCGAATTTCTTCAAATGGCCTTGTTTGTTGTATTAACTGTTTCGCTATATCAAAAAGGTTCATCAGAATCCAAAAAATTTGAAGAAGAAGAAGACGTTGACAGGGAGCCGTCCGCAAGTCGACCGGGTGCGCCATGGCCTGTGCGAAAAGGTGGATGGATACTCGCACTCTATAAAAGATCTTTAAGCATCGTTTTGACGCTGCTGTTCCTCGTTTCGTTTGTTTTACACTTGTATGGGAGTCTGAAAGACGAGAATGAAAAGTTGATGCTGAAAGGACTGCCGGAGGAAACGATGAGTGATCATATAGCAAGCTCAAGATTCTGGTTTGAATCTTTTCAGAACTGGCAGAGTGAGTTCCTGTCCGTTTTTTCGATCGTAGTGTTATCGGTTTTTTTGCGCCAATACGGATCACCGCAATCGAAACCTGTAGATGCACCCGACAGCGAAACCGGGGAATAGCTTATTTTTTATGGTACCTGATCGTAAAAAAGATAATAGCAATGTTCACAAGAAATGAAAATGAATTGGTGATGATGATCGGGTAATCTTCTTTTAGAATGCCATACCAAACCCAACCAGCGAGGCCGGTCAATAAAATAAACAGCATGAAATAGGAGATATCATCTGCCTTTTTTTCCTTTATGATCTTGATAAGTTGCGGCAATAACGACACACCGGTACATACGCCCGCCGCAATACCAATCACCTGCGATTGATCTGGCATAGTTACTCAGTTGAATCCGGGTTATATTTTTTAGAGATCTTATTCCCAGCTTCATCGATCAGGCCGGACGGACGTTGCGCATCTGCTACCCATTTACCATTGTTATAAGAAAGGTGAGCAAATGATACTTCATTTAATACTACATGGAACGACGATGGCAGACCATCTGCATTTAAATCGTCGGACGGATTGACCCAACCCTTATACGCTTTGTTTTCATACTCGAATTCGATATCAAAAATTTTGTCTTCATTCATAGCTGTTCCATTTTCTTAATTACTGATTTGATGTTTACTCCTTTACCCAAAACAGGTTTAAAAATACTATCTCTTTCCTTTATCTCCTTAACAGAATTAAGAATTGTAAAATCCTTGATCTTCAGGCCATGCTTTACTTCATCCCAGGCCAATGGCATCGACACTGTAGCACCGGGCTTTGGTCTTACTGAATAAGGGGCTGCTATTGTCTGGATAGAGCGATTTTGCAGGTAGTCGAGATAGATCTTACCTTTTCTTTTCGCTGGACTGCGCTCAAGACTGGTGAATTTTTCCAGTTGCCGATGAGCCAGCATAACGATCAGGTGCGCTAAAGTTTTGGACTGCTCATACTCGTATTGAGCGCCAAGCGGAATATAAATGTGAATGCCGGTAGAACCAGATGTCTTCGGATAACAGTTCACCGCGACAGAAGTAAGAAGCTGACGAATAACATTCGCAACGTCTATTACCTGGTTAAAAGTATTGCCTGTATCCGGATCAAGATCTATCACACACCAATCAGGTGCATCCGGGGCCTGTACACGGCTATGCCATGGGTTGATCTCGATGCAGCCAAGGTTTGCCATGTATAACAAATGGGCTTCGTCAGTACACACAAGAAATTTCTTGGTGCCCGCCTTCGTCGTGTTTTCATAGTCATGGGTCTTTATCCACGAAGGGAATTTCCCCGCAACGTTCTTTTGATAAAAACTTTCTCCTTGGATGCCGTTCGGATAACGATTCAATGATTGGGGGCGATCTTTTAGATAAGGTAACATATACGGTGCAACCTGGTAATAATAATTGATCATATCTCCTTTCGTTATCTTTTCCACCGGCCAGTAAATTTTATGGAGGTTTGTAAAAGTCAGATTCTTACCTCCGACCTTTTTTACCTGTTGCTTTTCAATTGGGTTGACCAGCGTTTTAAATTCTTTACCATTTGACGGCCTTATAATTTTTTTATTATGCAGTACCGATGGTTCCTGCCGAACGACCTCTTCAACAGGTTTGGGTTTTTCGGCTTTCACGTCTTTCGCTTTTTTATCTTCACGCATTGCTTCGAATGAAGGATGCCGCATAACCCCGTCACTGGTGATCTCTGTGTAAGATACTTCACACACCAATTCTGGTTTCAACCAGACTGCCTTTGCCTTTGGCGGATTGGGCCTGAAGCGTGATGGCTTATTGATATCAGGTTCTATATCGAACGGATTCGTTTTCCGAACAAGTTTTCTAAATTTCTGCATCATTTCCTTTTGTAGCTTATCCGAAAATCCAGTTCCTATCTTACCAGTATAACGCAGTTTGCCTCTTTCAAAAACGCCTACCAGCAATGCACTGAATACTTTAGAACTACCTTCATTCTTTGTGTAACCACCAATGACTACTTCATGCCGTTTGGAAACTTTTATTTTCAACCAGTCTTTCGTTCTGATACCCGGCGTATATTCCGAGTCTTCTTTTTTAGCCATAATACCTTCCAACTGCATTTGTTTAGCCACTTCAAAAAATTCGGCGCCGGTGGCTTCAAAATTTTGGCTGATATGAATAAGCGGATGCCCTGGAATAATTTCCTTTAATTTTTCTCTTCGTTCAGTTAACGGCAACTCCATCAAAGAGTAACCATTTAACCAGATTACGTCAAAAACATAATACTTTAAATCGCCGTCCGCTTCACTCCTCCAGTTTTGTAAATGCCCGAAGTTTGAAAGGCCTTCTTTACTCACTACGACGATCTCACCGTCGAGCACAGCATTTATCCCCAGCTCCTGTAATGACTTGTTAACGGGATAAAATTTTTCATTGAATGATTTATTGTTCCGGCTTCTTAGCTGCACCTTTCCTTTGTTTAAATAAGCAAGAGCCCGGTAACCATCCCATTTCACTTCATAACTCCAGCCCTCGGCATCAAACGGTTTGTCCACTAATGTGGCCAGCATTGGTGTGAGGTTGGCGGGCATCTTTTGTTTTTTGCCTTTAATCTGTTTGGCTGCTGCCTTTTTCGGTTTGTTTGTTTTCGGTGATTTCTTTTCGATGCCATTACTTCGTGAAGATTGCCACACGTTCTCCGGGGCTTTTTCAACTTGCTTAATGGTTTTACCGGAGATTACAGATTTGTCCTTCTTTGTAACATCACCAGCCCTCGCATATTTATCTTTTATTTTCATGAGCAGCCAGGAATTTTCTCCCTGGTAAGAGGACCGCACAAGCGCATAATCGCCTTTTAGCTTTGTGCCATGCAAAGTGATAACGAGCTTTCCTTTGCGCAACTGGTGCAAAAGATTTTTCTCCATGCTTTTTTTATCATCAAACTTTTCTTCAGCAGGATTATAGGTTCCTTCGTCCCAAACGATAACCGTACCGCCTCCATATTGTCCCTTGGGTATAATGCCTTCAAAAGTCCTGTAATCGTAAGGGTGATCTTCTACCATCATTGCCAGTCGCTTTACGGATGGATCTGTCGATGGGCCCTTAGGTACCGCCCAACTTTTTAAAACGCCTTCCATCTCGAGCCGGAAATCGTAATGTAAATGAGAAGCAGCATGCTTTTGAATAACAAAGCGTAACCCGGTACCAGAAGGTTTACCGCCCACAGGTTCAGGAGTTTTTTTAAAGCTTCTTTTTTTCTTATAGGTCACTAACCCCATGGCATAGTTTTAATTGTCTTTAAACAGAACGTTGTAGTAGCAGGTTAATCCTAACAAAAAGAAAGCCGATGCTTACCCCAACACGGTAAACGGCACATCCGGGCATAAAAAAATATTAGTGAACTACAAACAAAAGCATCATGGAACTCGTAACAATAGTGATTGAAACCCCAAAGCACAGCATTGGAAAATATTTTTATGATAAAAAGGGGAAATGCTTTCATCTGAAAAAACTGCTCCCCCTCGGCATGAGTTTTCCGTATGATTTTGGACTCGTCAGTAATACCCATGGAGAAGACGGCGATCCCGTGGATGCAATGATAATTACCGAATGTGATACGTATCCGGGTGTGCAGATGAGATGCCGGGTCATCGGTGCATTACTGGCTAACCAGCGTTCACCCGGAAAAAGACCAATTCGCAATGATCGATTTTTCTTGATCCCGGAACAGAGCTATGCTTATGAGCACATAAAGGACATCAAGGATTTTTCAAAACGGCATAACCGCCAGTTACAGGAATTCTTTGTCAATTATAACAGATCAGAAAACAAACAATTTATACCTTTAAAACTCATCAATGCAGTTCAAGCAAAAGAATTATTGGGGAAAGAATTGCACTAATTATCGTTATCCTTTAATAAAGATTTATCACCGGCACCAATGCAAACCACATAAGATAAGTTAACGCAGCTACAAGGAGTGAATCAATCCGGAGAGGACGATTTTCCTTACTTATATACCGTACTAACAGGAAACATAATAACAGTGCATGGGGTATTACTCCATATAAAATACCGTTGAAGGTATCGGGAAGGATATTCAAAAAAGCAAAGGCAATGGTAGTACCAGCAGATAGTACGCTAAAAACCAACGCCATTTTTGCTGCCCCTTTCCTGCCCAATTGTACGGCGAGCGTTCTTTTTGATGCTGCTTTGTCGGCTTCAAGATCAGGAATACCTGCGAGTGTAATAGAAGGCAAAACGGCAAGGAAAAGCGGGAGACTAATGAACCACGGTAAGCTATCTGAAATTACGCCGCCCTGGAACAGGTAACCGCAAATTATAACGGCAAAACTATGTGTCAATCCCACTGTTAATTCGCCTAAGCCGCGGTAAGAAAGTTTTAAAGGAGGGACTGTATAGCCAAGGGCCAAAACAAACAGCATTCCGCAGATCATGGATATTGTTAATAGGGAACCGGGAATGCTCAGAAGCAGCACCAGGAAAGAAGTAAATGACACGGCCAATGAACAATAAATACCTATGCGCACTTGCTGCAAACTAAGTAACCTGTCTACAATTACTCTTGAGCCTCCTGTGAACGGGCCATACAGTTTGTTTTGTTTATCGGAGGGATAATCAAAGTAATCATTACTTAATACCGTGGATACTTCCAGGAAAAACAACCATACATATCCAAGCCAGAAAATAGCCGGATTAAAGCCATAGCCCGCCTGCTGGGCTCCAAAGGTACCTGCAGCATATGCTATAAACGTCATAGGATAAAACTGTAAACGTATCGCTTTTATCCACGCCTTTACCAGGATACCTGATTTCTTAGCGGAAGAAAGTGGGCCGTTCTTTAGTTTTAATCCTTGTGCCGTTACTTTTTCCAACCATGCTTCCCGCTTCGCAAGGCCAGCTTTTTTCACCGGGCCAAAACTCAATATGCCAGTTACTACAAAACCACAAAATTGTAAAACAGATCTGCGCATCGCATTATGACCGGGAGCACGGTAAAAAATTTTGTAAATAATTACCGGTGTGTCCATGGTTGTAATTACCTGGGCCGACCTTCCGCCCAATAAAGGAATATAGCCAGTGCCTGCTTCCGTTTCTTCAAATGCGAAACCCGCAATAAAAACACGATCGATGAAACCCTTTAATAAAGCGGGCATTGTTCCCCACCAGGTTGGATAAATAAATACAATATGGTTGGCCCACAAAATCAACTCCCGGGAGTTTTTTATGTCAGGTTCAAGATATTGCTTATGAGGCGACGATTCAATTACATTAGGATTAAAATACAGCCTGGCAACGTTGAGAACTTTAATGTTTGCCGGTGTTTGCCGGGCTCCTGTTACATAGGCTTGGACCAATGCTCCGGTCAAACTATTCTCCCTGGGGTGCCCGTTAATAACCAACACGTTCATGAAGGAAAAGCATAACTGATTTTATACATCCAGTCAGTAATTCAACATTACAAAATCCGTGCTTATGAGTAATTGCCGTGCATCATTGGTCATCAATATAAAGAAAGGCGGATCGTGCCCTAATCTTTTTTAATAAGAATGGGGAAAAATATCCCTTTTATAAAAAGTATAAAATACATAACGGTGAATCAATTGATCTTAAGTCAACCAAATCAGCCGCCTGCAACGGCTAAATCATGGCGTCATCAGGCATTGATTTTGTTCTATGTCTTATAACAAAAATTGGAACATATGCGAAGCCTGGTTTTACACACAAGAAAAAGCAACTACTTTATCATTGCGGCATTTCTTTTTATCAATGCCGGTATTTTGCATGCACAGCAAAACATGGTAATGAATAAGGATAACACGAGGCCGGAGACTACGCGGCAAATGAATACTGCTTTCATATCTGCGCTTACCACTACGAAACATAATGGATACAACGAAATACAATGGTCTGCATTGGAAAAAGCGCCCACGAATCGATTTTTTATTGAATATAGTTTCGACGGGACTAATTTTTTGTCTGCCGGCCCGGTTTCATCCAATACAGGCATTTATTCTCATAAGCATTATATCGCCGATAACAGGCCCATTTTATACAGGATCAGAACAGAAATACCAGCAGGTGCACAGCGCTATTCAAAAACCAGTTTTGTAGAAGGTGTCAACGTTCCACCTGTGCAAATCTATACGACCAATGTAAAAGGCCACGTGATCAATGCGCGGGTACAGTTTCCCGTAGAAAGAGTAATCATTGTTTCGGCCGGCGGGGTACCGGTGCTTACAAAGGACATAAACGGCGCAACTGATTTTATCCCTATTGATATCCCTTCATTGAAAGAAGGAATGTATTTCATTACATTTTATGGAAACGACTGGAAAAGCACCAGCCAATTTTTTTATGAGTCGTAATAAAAAAAATCCTGGAGTATAGACCCCGCCAGGTTTGGGGAAATTATTACACGGTGACAATACTAGCTTTTGTAGTAAAGGAGATCGTAGTGCCTGCGTTTAATATGGCAGGTTTCGTGTTCCGCCATAGTCCAGCCGGATAGCCGTTCAAACTTTTGCATGATTGACTACATGGCAGACTGCGACCGCTGAACGGACCTTATAGCAACTTTTATCGGTGGCCCCGCGATGGAGAAAGATGAAGGGTGCCGCGGCAGGGCGTTAAACTCTCGCACATTCCTTTGCACACCATTGCCAGCTATTTTATTTTTGACCATCATACACTATACGGATCAAATCATGCCCTTCCCCGCGTTCGGCCTCACAATGGAGTGGTATAATCCTTGCAAAGTTTTGACATAATTTCTCTTATGAGCATAGCTTTCCCTATTGTGCCCTGGGGTAACGGCACTAACATATACGAGGTCAATATTCGTCAATATACCCCCGACGGAACGTTGAAAGCTTTTACAGAACATATCCCCCGCCTGCATATCATGGGTGTGGATATACTTTGGTTAATGCCTATTACTCCTATCAGTGCGGAAAAAAGACAAGGCACGTATGGAAGCTACTATGCCGCCAGTTCTTATACCGATATCGACCCTGCTTATGGAACCACCGATGATTTCAGGACTCTGATAAAGACGGCACACGATTTTGGAATGAAAGTGATCATAGACTGGGTTGCTAATCACACCGGGTACGATCACCAATGGACAGTGAAATACCCCGGCTGGTACCGCAAAGATGAGCAGGGAAATTTTATGGGATTGTATGGATGGGTAGATGTAATAGATCTCAACTACGAGATCCCGGAATTGCGTCTTGCGATGATCGAATCGATGAAGTACTGGATAAATGAATTTGATATCGATGGCTTTCGCTGCGATATGGCACGAACGGTTCCTATTGATTTCTGGATTGAAGCACGAGGCGAATGCGATGAGGTGAAACCGCTATTCTGGCTTGCAGAATGCGAGATACTGGAATACCACGAGGCATTCGATGTAACGTATGGTTGGGAAGCCTTAAGAGGAATCGATAAATATATGAAAGGCGAAAAAACACTGGCCGAAATAATTACGGTTCTCAACTCATATTCACGGTATCCCATCGGGTCCAAAAAGTTGCTGTATACTTCTAACCACGATGAAAATACTGATGTCGGTACCGAGTTCGAAAAGTATGGCCCCGCTGCTAATGCGATGGCTGTTTTTAGCTGCACCTGGCCCGGTATTCCTTTGATTTATTCGGGCCAGGAAAAACCAAACACCAAACGGCTTGCTTTTTTTGAAAAAGACTTTATCGACTGGGAAGGTGAAGTAGAACTAAAAGACTTTTATAAGACCTTGCTTTGCATTCGTAAAAAAAATAAGGCATTGCAGGAAAGTGCGTCGGTGCTGGTACTCAACTCGCATCATCCTGACGTGCTGGTGTACCTTTGCAGGCGTCAACAGGATAAAATGCTCGTGTTATTAAATCTTTCAAAAAATGATGCGGATTTTTACATTGATCATCCCGCTATTCCCGGCGATTATACCGATCTTTTCTCCAATGAAAAAAAGCAGGTTAAACGAAAGCAGCACTATCATTTCCGACCCGGCGAATACGCCGCCTATCATGTAACCATAGCTGTGTAAAATAGCGGGCGGCTGTTTTAAGCTTGCTTCATCTTAAACATCGCATACTACCCTAATATCTTTCTCAGGTGAAAATGCACAAAAGCATCCATCGAATCAGCCCGCTTGGTATTGTCCTGGTAGTTGAGCGGTTTAATGATATAACCGGAAATGCCAAGCTGGGCCGTTGTTTCCCTGTCAACTGTTTCCGCTGAAGTGGTCATGATAAAAACATTAATATCTTTTAACTGCGGATCTCCACGAAGCGCTGTTAAGAATTCAATGCCGTTCATTTTCGGCATGTTAAGGTCAAGCAGGATAACGTCGGGCCTGATGGTTTTCTCGGGACCGCTCAGCATAGTGAGTGCTTCTCTGCCGTTGTAAGCGGTATAGAGTTCATATTCTATATCAAGCTTAGTTAAAGATCGCTGAACGCTGATGATGTCGAGCTCATCGTCTTCTACAAGAAGGATAGTATTTTTTTTCATGTGCTAAGATTAAGTCGCGGCCACGTAAAAAGAAATTCCGTTCCCTTACCCACAGCCGAGTTTACTTTTATCGTACAATGCTGATCGTCGATTATCTTTTTTATGATTGCCAGGCCGATACCGGTGCTTTCTTTTTCATTTCTCTCTCTTAATGTCTGGAATATTTCAAATATTTTTTCGTGGTATTCGGGGTCAATTCCTATGCCATTATCTTTCACCGAAAACTCATAAAAATGTGGCAGGGTTTTGCAACTTATTACCAGGCGGCCCTTTTCATGCTGCGTATATTTCACTGCATTGCTGACCAGGTTGGTAAATACCTGCTCCAGTTTCAGCCGTTCGGTATACAGCACGGGAAGATCATGCATTTCAACGCTGAAATGCTCTGGCACGATCTCTTCGATGATATCACTCACTAACTTTTTGACATCGATTTTTTCCGGTTTGGTTTTTTCCCGGATCCTTGCATATTCTAAAAGTCCATTAATAAGATCCTCCATTCGTTTTGTTCTTTGAGGAATAATGCTGAGGTACTTCTTCATCTGCGGCGAAAGCTCATTGCCCACATCCTCCTCAATCCATTTTATTGCATTATGTATGCCTCTTAACGGTGCCTTAAGATCATGCGAGACCACGTAAGCAAACTTATCAAGTTCCGCGTTCCTGTTTTGCAACTCGCTTATATTTTTACTTAGCCTGGCCGACATTATATTCAGTGAAGCTGACAGCTTTGTCAATTCATCGTTCCGCGTATCGTGGACGGTTGTAAAATCGCCGCGGGAAATATTTTCGGCCAATAGAACCATTCTTTTTATTCGCCTGGAGATAAGGAATACGATGTAGATGGTACTTCCAATGCCAACAAGAATAGTCATGGCTAAAAATATCAGTGAAAACGTCTGGGTGCGTTTCAGAGATACAATTAAATTATTGCCATGAACCGCCCTCAGGCTATATTCCTTCCTGTCGAAATTGTTGAACTTAATAGTTATATCATCATTAATTTTTTTACCAACCTGCTTTTTCAGTTTGTTCTCAAAAAGCCGCAGGTAAGTGTCGCCATAATTGCTGGATGAAACCAGCTTGCGGGCATTGATGAGTGAATCGGCGTAATCGATCCATTGGATATGTAAGCTGTATATTGAATCCATGATCGATGATTCCAGCGGATTGTCTTTTATTAATTCCTTTTGTTGGGTAAAAAGCGGTGGGACGGATACAATGCCTTTGTCGTAATTATCAAGAAAGTTCGTATCCTGCGTCAGCAGAAACCCCCTGAACGCACTTTGCATTTCAATAATAGCTTTATGCAGCCGGGCCGAATTGCGAATGATGGCTTCTGACCGCTCAAGAAATTCCGTATTACGCTTCACTTTAATAGACAGAAGGTAATTGGTATATGAATCTGTTACCGAAAACAGGATGACAACGCAGAAAGCCAAAAGTATTTGTGAAGATAATTTCACTAATGGTATATCAATTCGATTAAAAGCCTTATAAAAAACTTCAGCGGAAAACATTAATAGAGCCGCAAAAGCATGATTCGCAGAAACAAATATAAAAACATTTGCTCAACTCTGTTTTCCTCGCTATTTATTAGTGAAAATGTACTTACATCAATGATCAGTGTTTTGAAAAAACGGGTAGTAATCTTTTTACTTAGATTGCTTCGGCACTTAAGTTATGGTTATGCAATTATTACTTGTGCTGCACAATAACCTGCCTGAATGGTTCCATTAATTCATTGGGGGCTATTCTGTCTGATTCTATCCTCGATATTCGGTAAATATGATACGTGGGCCTGAATAGTCATTTATAATTGGCTAGTTGTTACCAAACGTCGTTTGGAGATGTAGCCAGTGTATCTTTTATATATTGGGCAACCTCATCATTTTCGCCTTTACTCTTCAGCCGGTCTTTAAACGCACTATCCCAGTTTTTTAATGCTTCATCTTCCGTAGCGCCACAGGCAAAAATCCCTTCCTCCTCATCCGGCCCCAGGATACAACAGAAAAGTTCTTCATTCTTATAAAGTGCAGGTTTAAATTGCCTTATAGCTGCAGAAAGTTCCGGGGCATCGTAGTCAACTGCGACTAATGCGCTTTCATCGATCGCCATCTGTTTCATGGTCGTATTTTCATAAACATTTCCAATAAACATACCGTAAATTGATCCATGCTTCATCCAATAAGTAAACAGCACAGCAACGTTGTTAGTGCCGCATCACCCAATAAATCCCTTTTACATTGGAGCGGGGTTCAGTCAACGGTTCTGGCAGGAAAAGGCTGAAATCAGGAAACTTCCTTGCACTATCGCCGCCAGCTTCGCAAGATAAGTGTGAAAACTCGTGGTGAAACCGTACCGGCTCAGTGCGGACACAACCTGCATAATAAACAATACCAAAAGAAATATCAGCCAACCGGCTTGCCCGTTGATAAATGCAGGCTTAAATACAAACAACGCGATGACACCCGTAACAACGGGTAAGATCGTCGGCCCGGGAGTCCAGTTTTGCAACCATTATACTAACTACGTTATAACGGCGGGCTAAAAAGCCATCGATCGCATCAGTAAAGAAACTTACGGCAAGAAGCCAGTTGAACAGATCGGATTGGCTGGTGAAACGAGTTACAAAAGCAACGGGGCGGCGAGCAAACGGTAAAGCGTAACGGCATTGATAATATAGTAGCTTGTTTTTTGCATTTAAGTAAACGCATTTAAAGTTAGCAAGTCAATTGAAATTTGTTGCCACCGGCATGCGGCTAGTGTATCAAAACACCCCTCACCTTTCCTGCAAAGGGCAGCCAGGTTTTTTTAAAAAAAACTTGTAAGATGCCGCCTACCGATTGATTCCTTATGTGGAATCCATTACCCGAATTTTGAATTCGCTTGCAAAATGCAATTCGAAAAAATGTTGGGGAAAACATCGTGTAGGTTTGGCAGCATAATTGAACTCTGTCGGTAACATTAAATATTTCGTTTATGAAAAAGATTATTCTCCTGTTGATGGTTGCCGCCTTATTTGCCTGCAACAACGACGGCGGTACAGAAAGTACCGCGGATAGTACTGGGATTGACCAGAGTAATACACAAGACAATACTACAAACAGCGATACCGGCATGATGAACGATACGATGATGAACAGAAGGGACACAGCCAATCGGAATCAGTAACGAGACCGATTATTGTGCAGTAATACAATATTATCCCTGTGATAACAGCAAGCTATCCGCCGTTGCCATAAATTGGCGCGGCGTTTTTTTTTTAGAAAGCGGGCAAAATGTTTTGCCGAAAAGTAAAAAAAATGCAACTGGAATTCACTTTTTAATGGTTAATGGATTATAGTTTTGAATAAGGCCCTTTATTAACAGGATAACGGAATGCAGTTGCAGCACGCGGTATAATCAAAATCAGGGCCATCCCGGCGCAGTTTTGTTTCATTAAGAGAACAAATGCTAAACAAGGAACTTGTTGCTTTTTTTCCCCGTCTTGTAAAAAAAATTAAGAACTTCTCAACGAACGATCAGGCCAGATACTTCAAGCTTCCAGCTTTTCTGGTTTTGAGATTGTGAATTTCCGCTGCTTCATCAGCGGGTGCTACAATGCAGGTTTCTGTCCTTTTTTGCACTTGGGCGGCAGCTCAATGTAAATTTATCCATGTGTTTTAAAAATAAAGCCAGGCTTTTCACCTGGCTCTCACTTAACTCTTACTCCGTCACTGCCATAATTCTATTACTCCTCCTCTTCAGATCCTTCTTCCTGTTCGGCTTCCCAGTTGATATTACTCTCCGCTATTTCAGAAAGAATTGTATCAGTCTCTTTTTCTTCTTCCAATGTTGCGTTTAATATCTCAGCCACATCAGCCAAACCCATTGTATTCGCTAACGACACCAAACCGCCATATGTTGCTATTTCATAATGCTCAATTTTTTGAGAAGCCATTATGATACCTACGTCTCTCGTCATGCTGCCATCTTCGGTTTCTTCAATAATGGACTGTCCTTCCTTAATTAGTCCTTCCATGCCATCGCATTTTTTGGCTTGTGCTTTTTTACCCATTAGTTCAAATACCTGTTCCAAACGTGCAACCTGCTCTTCTGTTTGCGTCGTATGCTCCTCTATAGCATCTTTTAATTCCTGGGTAGTCGCAGCTTTTTGCATTTTAGGCAATTCCTTGGTGAGATGTTTCTCTGCCCAATAGATGTCCTTTAATGATTCATGAAAAAATTTTTCGAGTTGTGAATTAGACTGGGCAGCAACCGAAGTTCCATTTGAGTTCTTCGTTTTTCCTGCTGGGGCTTTTTTTGTTTTTGTGTTCGGCATAGTATTGCGTTTTTGATGTTAAAAAATGTGTGAATGCATGGGTATGGTGTCAAAGTATATGCCATGTAAAAAATCTGTTGGGCAGCAGTAATTGAAAAAAAGATTGGGGAGTTTATTACTCAAAAAAAATAGTTTGTTTCTCTCCAATTGCTGTAGCAATTGCTACTACTCCCCTCGCTTTTGGTTAGTCGCAACAATGGCATATAATATGAATAGCATGTATAAAGCATTTTAAAAATGACAGAAACCAACTGGGGTATTATCGGGCCCGGAAACATCGCTCACGATTTTGCAAGAGACCTGCGGTTAGTGCCGGTAATGCAACGGGTAACAGCCGTCTTAAGCCACCGTGAAGACAGCGCCAATGAATTCGCCAGGGAATTCAACGTTCCCGGCATTTATACCGATTTTAATGCCTTCGTTGAAAATAAAAATATTGATGCTGTTTATATTGCTACACCGCATCCTCACCATTTTGAACAGGCTTTGTTCTGCCTGACTAAAAATATTCCTGTACTCTGCGAGAAACCAATGACATTAAACGCGAATGAATCACAAAAACTCGTTGCAGCGGCGCAAAAACATAAAACATTCCTGATGGAAGGAATGTGGATCCGGTTTCTTCCAAGCATACAACAAGTTTTGTCCATCATCAACGATGGGCGAATCGGCAATGTGCTCTCAGTAAAAGCGTCGATTTGCTATAAAGCCCCGGACGACTCCAAAAGCCGCTATTTTGATCCCAGCCTGGGCGGTGGCTCGCTGCTGGACCTTGGCATTTACCCGATTTTTCTCGCCTGCCTCTTAATGGGCAAACCGGATACTGTCAAGGCTGTTGGCACATTGACAGCGGACGGAATAGATAAAGCATGTTCAATACTTTTTCATTACAAAACCGGCCAGCAGGCAAGTTTGGAATCTTCATTATTAGCCCAATCAGATCTTCCTGCAGAAATAACCGGGGAAAAAGGCACTATCAAGATCCTGGATCCCTGGTATGAAAAGTCGAAGGGAATCGAATTACATGTTTACGACGATGGTAAAATAATTTATCCATCCCGCTGGGATGGGCACGGACTGCAATTCGAGGTACAGGAAGTACTAAACTGTATTCAGCAAAATAAAATCGAAAGCGATAGTTTATCTCATGCGTTCAGCCTGGAAATGATACAGGTAATGGATGAGATCCGCAGTCAGATCCGCGTAACCTATGATATGTACGAATAACCCCAGCCGGATAACTCATGAAGACTAAATAGAACTAACTTCCTTGCCTTCCTGGACTTCTGCTGGTGTTTCCGAATATGGCTATTTTTCTAAATCGGCTGATCATTTATTCCTCTATCAGTGAAATATGAGTCTATCCGGATGATATGTTTGATTATGGCAATGACCTGACTTTTACAATCGTGCTAAGGCGAATGTGATAACGAAATTTTTTATTTGGGCTGACCCAAATATTTTAATAATAAATACATAGGTACGTCCTGATGCAATTTCAAATACGGCATGCTTTTAAAATATTATTCACTGATCTTTTCTATAATCTGTCAAAATTTAAAATAACTTCTAATTTAAACCCATGCACAACCTCACGTTATTCCAGTTCTTTCATTGGTATTATCCTACAGAAGGCAATTTATGGCTTCACGCTGCCGATGAAGCCAACCACCTTTCTGCTTTAGGGGTGACACATGCCTGGCTACCTCCTGCGTATAAGTCTGCAGAGGGCACCGACGAACCGGGCTATGCAGTATATGATCTTTTTGATCTTGGTGAATTTGATCAGAAAGGGACCATCAGAACAAAGTATGGCAGCCGCCAGGAATACCAGGACTGCATCAATGCTTTTCATGATAACAATATCCAGGTTTTGGCAGACATTGTTTTAAATCATAAACATGGAGGAGATGAGCAAGAAACGATACCGACTTTAAAAGTAGATGCAAATAACCGGACGGAGATCCTTGGCGATGAAGAGGTAATCGAAGCCTGGACAAAATTTACTTTCCCTGGAAGAAAAGGAAAATATTCCGAATTTACCTGGGACTGGCATTCCTTCACAGGGCTTTGCGAAAAGGATAATAATATTCACCTGATACTGAATGAATACTCGAACGGAGAGTGGGACGAAATGCTGGAAGATGAACTGGGCAATTATGATTACCTCATGGGAGCGGATATCGAATTCCGAAATCCTGCGGTACGTGAAGAATTAAAAAAATGGGGCGAGTGGTATATGGAAACCACGAATGTAGACGGTTTCCGTCTGGATGCCGTAAAACATATCCGGTACCAGTTTTTCAACGAATGGCTCGACCACCTGAGAAGTTATTTTAGAAAAGATTTTTTATGCATCGCCGAATACTGGCGAAGCCAATGCGAACCTTTGTTAAAATATATTGAAGCTACGGAAGGAAGGATGCAGCTATTTGATGTGCCACTGCATTTTAACTTTCACCAGGCCTCGACCAGCGATAGCCACTATGACATGAGTAAAATATTGGAAAACACACTCCTTCAGCATAGACCCGAACTCGCCATAACCTTTGTCGACAATCATGACACGCAACCGCTGCAATCTTTGCAATCGCCCGTGGATCTTTGGTTTAAGCCGATGGCTTATGCATTGATCCTGTTAAGAGAACAGGGCCTGCCTTGTGTGTTTTATCCTGCCCTGTACGGCGCTCACTACATTGATCATAAGGACGGTGAAGAAATTAATGTGGAATTACATAAGGTAGGCTGCCTGGAAAATATGATGAAAGCAAGAAAGGAAATCGCCTATGGTCTGCAAAGGGATTATTTTGATCATCCCAATACAATTGGCTGGACCCGGGAAGGTATTGATGAAAGAAGAGGCTCGGGCTGTGCGGTAGTAATAACCAATGGCACTGCCGGCCACAAAACCATGGAAGTTGGTAAGAAACATGCCGGTAAAATTTTTGTTGATATCTGTGGCCATCCGAAAAAAATAACAATCAATGAAGATGGCTGGGGCGATTTTGAAGTGGGTGATAAAACAGCCAGCGTATGGATAGCCGAAGAATCGTTACCCTTAATGAAATAAAAAATGAAAGCAGAAGATATTATAACCTACGAGTCACAACAGGCAAAAGATTTTGCTGACATACGCATTCAAAGAGCCGCCTCCGGTTTTCAATTTACTGAAGGCCCTGTATGGCATCCGGATGAATACCTTTTGTTCAGCAACACACCTGCCAATAAAATATTCCGGCTTTTCCCGGATGGCAGCACAGATGTTTTTCTCGATAAAAGCGGTTTGAATAGCGATAATACTTTTTCGTTGTCTGACATGATCGGCTCTAACGGCCTTGCCATTGATGATGACGGGTCTGTATTAATATGCCAGCATGGCGACCACGCAATAGCCCGGCTTGATGTTAATGGCGAAATGAGCGGATTGATCAACACGTATGATGGTAAACCGTTAAATAGTCCGAATGACCTGGTACTGCATTCTGATGGAAGTATTTATTTTACAGATCCACCTTATGGATTAAAAGACCAGGTGCTCCATCCGGCCGAATTTCAAAATTTCGCTGGCATTTACCGATACAGCCATGAAAAATTATCGCTGCTAAGCGTTGACCTGCAATACCCGAATGGGATATGCCTTTCTCCCGGCGAAAACTTTTTGTATGTAAGCAGTAATCACCCGGATGAGCCGTTTCTATGGCGCTTTCGTTTATCTGCGGCAGGCATTGAAGACCAATCTATTTTGATCAAACAAAATGCTGACGGAATTACTACCGATAAAAAGGGGAATCTTTTGTTATGTACTGACCAGGGAATCCTTGTTGTGTCCCCGCAGGGTAAACGGCTGATTTTATTGCCGCTGGCGGAAAGCCCCAGTAATATTGCCTGGGGAGGTAGAGGCGGTGAAGAATTGTACGTAACGGCCCGCTCAACGATTTATTTAATAACGGGCTATCGTCATTTCTGATAATGGAATGGATTAAAGAAAGTCATGCTTTTTCGCTTTAATGTATTGCTCTCTCTCCGGAGGCATGTTCTGCAAAGTTCTCTTTTCTTTTTTGGTTATGGGGATCAACTTCGCATCAGCAGGCTCTTTCTCCTCGTGCATGTTGACGACAGTTAGGTTTGTCAGCCCGGTTTTCGGTATTGTCAAATTGGTAGCCATAAGATTTAATGATTAGAGAACATTTATTAAGAAAAACTCATGCCATTTTCAGTAGCTTAAATAGCTCCGATAAATAAAAACAGTGAGGATTTTCTTCCCTGCGTGCATGCGGATAGTGGATTTATTTCCAGCATGCATAGTTATTAACATTCATCTGCGCAATGATTTTTGCTTCTATTAAATATCTCACTATGTTTTGGGCAAAGCTCATTTTGCATCCTGGAAACCAGGGGCCTCTACCCTACCTGGCAATGACATTACAGCGCTCCGCTCCTAATCTGTCATCAAACATTTCTACGATTGCATTTTGTTACCAGTTTAATAGTCCTTCTTTAAAAATAAAAATATACCCGACAGACACGCAGTTCCGTTGCATCTGTTGGCATGTTCTTGGCCATTCTTTTAAGCGTTTGTGTTGTCTTAAATAAACTAAACAAAACAGATGACTGGAAATATTAACTACGAAGAAAAAAAGGGGACCGACCGGGAAACCGTCTTAACTGAATTGAGCCAGGAAATACTGGTTCCATTACCGGAAAAGAAACTCGGGGTCGCACTTGTGGGATTAGGCGAATACAGTAGCGGGCAACTGGCACCAGCGCTTGCAGATACCAAATGTTGTTATTTGGCGGGAATTGTAACAGGCACTGAATCAAAGATCGCCGAATGGAAAGTAAAATATAATATTCCCGATGATAATATATATAATTACGAAAACTTCGAACAGGTTAGTACTAACGATGCTATAGATATTCTGTATATCGTTTTGCCCAATGCATTGCATGCAGAATATGTAATTCGTGGGGCAAACGCCGGGAAACATATTATTTGCGAAAAGCCGATGGGTGTTTCCGTCAGGGAATGTGATGACATGATAAACGCTTGCAAGCAGGCAGGTAAAATGCTATCAATCGGTTACCGGCTGCATTTTGAGCCGCACCACCGCGATGTAATGAAAATGGGCCAGGGAAAAGTGTTTGGAGAGTTAGTCCATGTCAATGCAAAGCACGGAAGCACCGATACAAAGGGTTGGCGGCTCGATAAGAATTTAGCGGGTGGAGGAGCATTGATGGACCTTGGTATTTATTGCATACAAGCGGCGCGGTATACAACCGGCATGGAGCCGGTTGCAATCAAAGCAACGGAAGGCATAAAAACAAAACCTGGCATTTTCAATAATATCGAAGAATCTTTAACCTGGGAAATGGAATTCCCCGGCGGTCTTATCGCGAATTGTGAAACCAGTTATTCATCGGAGATGAACCTGCTGCATGCAGATGCTGCACATGGCTGGTTTGAATTATCCCCGGCTTATGCATATGAAGGTATAAAGGGAAAAACGGCTACAGGTTTTGTTGATCTTCCCAATGTTAAGCAGCAGGCTTTGCAAATGGATGCCTTTGCTCACGCAATTCTAACCGACGGGCCAGTAAAGGTTCCGGGGGAAATGGGAAGAGCGGATGTAAAGATCATCGAGGCCGTTTACCAGGCAATGAAAACAGGTGACCGGGTAAGCCTGGAATAAGCTTTTTTACAGCTGGCATATCTCTTGCCTTCAATAGGAAAAATAAGTTTATGAATAAAAAAATAATGGTGACAGCTATTGTGCTCGGGATCGGGGTAGCTTATTGCATTCATCTATTGATGGGCGGCAGCAAACCCGTTAAAATGAAAGCACCATTGCAAGAGTAATTCAACTGATCTTATTCTTTTATTTTAGCATCTATTATCTTTCCAATTTTAATTACCAGGTTCTCATCAATGACCTCTGGATTGCGGTGCCTTACTGTTTTTGCCTGCCAGGCTCCGGCTATTTTTCTCATTTCAAACCGGTAATCTCCTTTATAATAAACAGTATAACCCTTACAGGTGCCTTTACCTTTTGAATAGACCATGTAACCATCTTCCCTTTCTGTTTCAAATACCCAGATGTTGATCAGCTCATCTCCTATTTTTTGTGGAAAGCTCAAATAATGCCTGTCTACCTGGTAGCAAAGCAAAGCGTTCAAATCATCTTTGATCTTTTGCAAATAATTTTCTTTCGTGTCGCGGACCGCCAGCCAACTTCCGGACCTGCCATCGCGAATAAATGTATCTTCGAACCCATCGCTGAAACGGGTGTTAAAATTGAAGTGACCTGGATCCGTTTCGCTGGCAATTACTTCTGCGATAAGATTTTTCCCACTGACACGACAGCTGAATTTTATGAGGGGATAAGTAATCATAGCATCCTTTTACCATTAGGTTACAAAAGTTTAGCCAACTTATAATTACCCGGGCCAGTGGTGCATATGAAAGTAATATAATATTGAAATGGGTAAGTACCGGGGTCTTATCCGGATCGGAGAAAAGAGGTGCGGCCTGTCCCGTCTATAAAATTAAACGCACCATACTTTGCCTTAAGGATGGTGGCTACACAATTCGCACTTCTAGTGAGCGGGATCAATACCCAATAGCTCTGTGCGGCATTTCTTTCCCAAACTGTTCTTTTTTATTCTACCTGTCAAAAACAAATAATTTGCTTTCGGTGGACTCTCCGTGTAATATCGCTTCTGTCTGTGGATCCTTTATTTTTAAAACGCCCGACCTGGCACCCTTATCGACAATATGGGTCAACCGCTGCAATTCCCTTTTTCTCAGTTGATAAAAACGCTGTAATGTTGCGGGTATTTTTGATGGGATAAATGACTTCAGGAATTCCAGGATATTGTGATGCCTAGTGATAAAGCCTGTTCTTTTTTCGAGAAAGAAAAGAATGGCCTTGAAAGGATTTTCCATTTTTCCAACTCCTCCTCACCGGACTTACCGCCGGGGTTTGTGATAGTTTGCAAAACAGCCGCAAACAAATTGCGTTTATCAGGAAAATAATAATATAGCGAAGCTTTCGAGATAGTGAGATCGGCTGCAATTTCCGCCATCTCACTTAATTTGATTAACAATTTCCTTTACATGTTCCTCATCGGTACCACAACAGCCGCCAAAAACATTTAAGTGCTTGAACGTGTCTCTTAGCCTCTTGTAATCATTGCCTAATTCCTGCGGATTACCTCTATCTAATTCGGTGGCCTCATCCAACTCTGCATGGCTTTTGCAAGATGCATTTGCCCTGATGCCTTTGATCCTTTTTGCCCATTGCTCATCTTTGGCAACCAATAATTCGTTCATGAAATGCGTCGGATGAGCACAATTGATCATAAAATAAAGCGGCGGTTCTATTCCGCTATCATCCACCTGTTGAATAGCTTTTTTTAAACTCATTCCTGTAGGCAGTTTACCATTGGTTTCAACAGTAAAAGAAATGACCGAAGGCAGGCTAACAGTAGCGGCCGCACGGGTAATGCCAATGGCTTCTTCTACATAATTCATGGTAACGGCTGAAATCATATCAATAGATGTATTCGCAAAAACTTCTATTTGCGCTGAATGATAATTTTGAGCTTCCCCGACACTCATTTTGTTACCGGGTTTATATCCATCGCCCCTGGGGCCAATACAACCGCTTAAAACAATCGCATCTACATCTTTGTCAAACTCGTTCTTCAAATCGACTAAGAGTTGAACGGCTTTTTGATTGATTTCTGCTATTGCGGATCTTTGATAGCCGATCTTTTCAATCCAGTCTGGACTAGCCCGCCACGTGGGGCTTTCCAATATAAACCCTGTTTTATAATCCTTAGCAATTTGCAGATATCGCCTGTAATAGTTCTTAATTGCGTGATAGCCATTCTCATCTTTTAATATATCAAAGGCGGCAAAATAGGGAAGATTAAAACCTTCCAGGAAAACTAAAGTGGTTTCCAATCCGCCATCGGTTAAAAACAGATGATCAGATTCATGCGGTAGTTTTGTTTTAATAGTTGCCATATTGAGTGTTTAATTGTGCGTAACGTCAAGGCGTGGATCGTTTGTCATTGTGATCAGAAGATCTAAAGAATATATCCGGAGGTAATACGGATGTCGTTTCCAAAGGCGGCAAAATGATAGCCCCTTTTCCAGGTCCGTTTTATAAGTCCCTATCCGGTTTTGCTGTGGACCACTTAAAGCTTACCTTAAAAAAACAGTAGTCGGAAATAATCTGCATATTATCATAATACCGATTTTTTACGCCGGAACCAAAGCCAAATTAAAAATATAAAGTACCAGTTAAGAACAAAAGCTAAATCAGAACCGTCCAGCCCGAACCAGATCTGAAAGAGATTTGCAGCCGAAGTTCAGATGTCCACCCCCTGACTTTTGTTAATGCATTATTAGCGGTTCATTGTTTTATTCTGCTGTCAATAATTGTTCAAAAAAAGCACCAATTTTATTTTTTCTATCTACAAAATGTAATTCCAGCATCCAATGCCTTTTGTTTCCATGTTTGTCCGGTTGAAGAATGTCATTATGATTGTCGGGGTGTACATCCAGACACAAATCATTAGGGTCGTCGGGCTGCTCGTGGGGGAACTTGCCTATAATATGTCCGGCAATGGTATTCCCAAATTCGTAGCCAAAGCGTTTTGCCAGGCTTGTAGCGTAATTAAAAAACGCTGCACCCGTAAGTCTATTTTGTTTAAAATACCAGGTATTCCCTTCGTGCCAGGCCGCTTCTATATCTCTCTTTATCTTTTGTTTCAAAGGATCATTACCTAAAACATATGTTTTTCCCAGGTCAGCTTCCCAACCTTCAAAAACGGGATGAAAATCGAAAAACAGGATATCACCATCCTGGATAACCAGGTTTGGGGGATCTGATACATAGGGTTGTAAAGTATTAATGCCTGTTCTTACAATTTTTTTTCCCCAGTGATTTTCTATATCAAAATCTTCCTTGGCAATTTGGACAATTTCCTCACAAAGTTGTTCTTCTGATTTCCCAGGAATTATTAATCCCCTGTCTTCAATTGTTTTAAATAATTCTTTAGCTTTTTGTTCTGAATAAAAAAGTTTTTGTGTTGCTTCGCTCATAGAAATTTTATTTTTTGTTGTCAAAAGCTCTGTTTGTCTCTTGTGTAGAGACTTTCACCATTATGGCAGCTAACGGTGAAGTGTTTTATGAAGTTGTGGCAATTGAAAAACATAAGTCTCAATTAACCACAAAACCAAAATAGTGATTTATAGTTGAATGCTTAACGTCCGGCCACAATTTTATAAACATACTGTTGCAGGCAGCCAGAATTCATTATTAAAAATGCGTTTACATGGTCTTGTTTTTGTCGCCGGAAAAGTTTTGATCAATTTGAACGCAGACAATGTTGCACATAAACAGCATGCTTTTATTCGTTGTGACGGTTAAATAGCCGGATGTTGTTTTGACCAGCCCGTTGCTTCTTCATAAGCGTACCCGATCCGGCAAAGCACAGCCTCCGCCAACGGACTACCCATCAGTTGGAAGCCGGGAGGAGGCATTCCATTTTTTGCCTTTCCGCAAGGAAGGGTTAATGACGGACTGCCCGCAAGGTCGGCCGCATTAGCAAAGCGAAAATTGAGCTGCTCGCCAAAGTGAGCAATCAGCCCTTCCGACCATGTTTGCCCGCCACAATTCTTCGGTAACGCCTTTGACCATTCCACACGCCGGGGGCTGCAAAAGCATCTACTGCCGACAAAGCGGTACGGAATTGATCGCTGAAATCTTTTTGAAACTGACGTGCCTTACGGTATTGTTCGTCGGTTACGTTGCTGCCTATTTGGAGAAACTCCGCTATGTATTTTCCATAGTCAGCTTTTTTTGCCTGATCGGTCGCTTTGTGTGCTTCATAAGCTTCCCTGGTAGCACTTGTAAACCACATGTCTCCACGTTCTTTTTCTGCACCCGGGAGTTGAAAAGGAACAATAGTTGCCCCAAGTTCGTGAATTTTCTGAACTGCAGTTTCAATAGCACTTGCTAAGGCGGGGTCAACGTCTTTACTGTTGTACTCGTGGTCAACGCCAATTTAAAACCATTTATACCTTTTTTGATGCCGGCGGATAGGTTGGGTGCTTTGGTGGGCAAAGAAGTCGGATCTGTCGGGTCAAATCCAGCTATCGCTTCCAGCATGAGCGCAGTATCCATAACAGAGCGACACATGGTTCCCACATGATCAAGAGAGGCAGCAAATGTCAACACCCCGTGGCGGCTGACTAATCCGTAGGTAGGTTTAAGGCCGACAATGCCATTCGCAAATGACGGAAAACGGATAGAACCGCCTGTATCGGTGCCTATCGATCCGAAGCATAACCCCGCAGCCGTGGCAACACCCGAGCCGCTTGAGGATAAACCTGTCCACAAGTCTGCGCCCCAGGGATTTTTTGGAATCGGGGTGGTGTCGTTGTAGCCGCCCATAGCGCCTTCGGTAAGATTTAGTTTTCCAAGTATCACGGCGCCTGCTTTATGCAGCCTGTCAACAACGGTTGCGTTGTAGGATGGAATAAAGTTGGCTTTGAATAAATGCCCGCCGGTAGTGGGTGCATTGGTGGTGTATAAAAGATCTTTCACGCCAATGGGCACACCGTGCGGTCCCCGGTATTTGCCCTGTGCCAACTCTTCATCGATACGTTTTGCATCGGCTAACGCATCCTTACCCATGATTGTAATGTAGCTGTTTAAACGGTTGTCTATAGCCGCTATCCTGTCAAGCATTCGTTGTGTTAGTTGTTGAGAGGATATTTTTTTCGTTCGTATCCAATCAGCAACTTCAGCCAATGTTTTATAGTGTAGCAATTTTAATTCAGGGGAGGAGAGAGATAACTTTTGGGTTGTACTGATATAGGGCATGCACAAAGACAGTGCACTTAAAGCTGATACTGATAGCTATTGTTTATCCGGGAAGAAGTGTTGTCAAACTATCGGCGGATGTAACAACAATCCATGACCAGGTAATGCTTCGTAATAAGGCATCGCCAGGATAATGAAAACCTGTGCCATGAGATGAATATAAAAACAAACA
>WUUC01210051.1_pt1 | contig 32183 bp, 25 predicted proteins | sample 6278441 | NCBI WGS metagenome assembly WUUC01 (sample SAMN13675441, study PRJNA597444) | soil metagenome | isolation source: soil | place: USA: Washington | collected 2017-10
GCTACCGAAATCCCAAGCAGTGGCTTTGTGGGATTGATGTCACTCCAATTCCGCTCTTGAGCTTAGCTTACTACCGACAAGCCGGCCTCGGCGGCCAGGCTAAACAGCAGATTAGTGTGACACTAACTTACCGCTTTTCTCTCCCATTATTGCAGCAATTAGATCCGCGCCAGGTTACTCAATTGCATTCAGCAGAAGGACAACAGTTGGCACGGGTGCATCGTGAACAGATGTTAGCTTTGAAATATGCAAAGATAGCCGACCCAGCAACACCACATAACGGCGGTGGCGGTGGCGGCAGAGAGGATGACTCCAGCAGCGATGACGACACCGGCAACGGCAACGGCAACGGCAACGGCAACGGCAACGGCAACGGCCAAGGCAATGGCCAAGGCAATGGCCAAGGCAATGGCCAAGGCAATGGCCAAGGCAATGGCCAAGGTAGCGGCCAAGGTAGCGGCCAAGGTGGCGGCCAAGGTGGCGGCCAAGGTAGCGGCCAAGGTAGCGGCCAAGGTAGCGGCCAAGGTAGCGGCCAAGGTAGCGGCCAAGGTAGCGGCCAAGGTAGCGGCCAAGGTAGCGGCCAAGGTAGCGGTCAAGGTAGCGGTCAAGGTAGCGGCCAAGGCAACAGCCAAGGCAACAGCCAAGGCAACAGCCAAGGCAACAGCCAAGGCAACAGCCAAGGCAACAGCCAAGGCAACAGCCAAGGCAACAGCCAAGGCAACAGCCAAGGCAACAGCCAAGGCAACAGCCAAGGCAACAGCCAAGGCAACAGCCAAGGCAACAGCCAAGGCAACAGCCAAGGCAACACCAACACCAACACCAACACCAACACCAACACCAACACCACCAGCGGTAAAGGTAAAGGTAGCAGCAACGACGATACCACGAAGAATAGCTCTCCCGGGAAGACCTTATTCGAGGAGTTTTTTGACCGATTCAAAAACAGTAAGTTTGCAGGGGGTTCCAATAGCGGCAACGGCAACGGCAACGGCAACGGCAACGGCAACGGCAACGGTAACGGCAAAGGTAACGAACCACCAATTAATAAGATCCTCAAAGGAAGGCGTGCTGCATGGGGAAATAGCGATAGCGATAGCGATAGCGATAGCGATAGCGATAGCGATAGCGATAGCCGTAGTAGCAAAAAACATAAAACTACAGGATCACCGCAGCAACCACCAACAAGCCAAGAAAAGAAAAATAATAGATCTACCGGTGCACCGCCACCGCCACCGCCACCGCCACCGCCACCAGAAACTAGCTCTACCGGTAAAGGTAGCAGCAGCGTCGGCACCACAAAGAATAGCTCTCTTGGCGGCAGTAACGGCAAGCCTACAGCATCAAACCAAGCTGCTGATTTCAATGCTGAGCTCAGGAAGACGCTCGAAGAGTGGGCTAAGAAGAAGAATAATAGCTCTACCGGTGGCAGCAACCCCTACACCACAGCGCATAATTCTGAGACTAGTAAGCAGAGTACCAAGTCACCTTCCCATGCATTCTGGCATAAGGCGATCCCTTTTGTAAAAACAACAGAGGATACTGGAGAGCAGGATAAAGATAGTGATGGATGGTAATTGAACCATCACTGAAATTTTCGGGTAGTGGAGCCTAGTGACTGGAGTGTTAGGAGCACTTAGGAATCCATGAAGAAGTGATTGGTACTGATCTCGATAGATGTCATGACCCGTCGTGATGGCCACTACCCAATAAGCTGCATCAATGAGTAGGTTGTGATAAACGAAGTATCCGGCGCCGTAAGGTTCGGGTAAGTTGGGAGCTGCTCTTGTTTGGGTCATCTAGCCTAGAGCCATCACCGCACGATTGCACAGCAATTTAATGAGATATTAGGGGTATGCAAGAGAAGTAGTGTACAATTCTAAGAAGCGCCATAGTAAGGTTTTATAACATGTCTGATCAGCAACTACTTCCACAATCTCACTGGATCTCAAGCGCTGTGAGACGGGTAGCACTTGGAGGTTGCTTCAAGGCACTGCTATTGGTTTTCCCGCTATTTGGCTGCGGGGTCAAAGGTCCACTCACCCTACCTGACTCTGAATTAACGGCGCCCAGCCCGCGGCAGCTCAATACCAGCAGTTCAGTCCCTACCCCCTCCTGATCGACGATGAGTATCGTGTCCAGGCACCACTATGCTCAGAAAAAAGGGCTCCGTTTTTGCAAAATGCAGAGCCTTGGGAATGACTTTATGGTGCTGGATGCCGTGACCCAAAAAGTCTTTTTCTCCGAAGAGCGTATTCGGAAGCTGGCCGATCGCCACTATGGAGTGGGATTTGATCAACTTCTACTGGTAGAACCCCCTTACGATCCAGATCTAGATTTTCATTATCGAATTTTTAATGCCAATGGCCAAGAGATCTCACAGTGCGGCAATGGTGCCTGCGCGCTAGCCCACTTTGTGCGACTCAAAGGGCTGACTCATCACCGTACAATACGGATCAGCACACAAAATAGTCAGCTCTTGTTGACGGTACTCACGGATACTCGTATCAAACTAACGCTCGGAGAGCCCTGCTTTGAGCCCGCACAAATCCCTTTTAAGGCGGATCAGCGTGCAAAGCAGTACGGTCTGCAGCTGCCACAGAAGATGGTGCAGTGCGGTGTGGTCTCGATGGGGAACCCCCACTGTGTATTATCCGTTCAGGATTGTAGTAGCGCACCGGTGCTGCCATTGGGGGAACAAATCACTACACATGAGCGTTTTGCCCAGCAGACCAACGTTGGTTTTATGCAGATCTTGAATCCGCAGCAAATCCGCTTACGGGTTTATGAGCGTGGTGTCGGTGAAACGCAAGCCTGCGGGAGTGGTGCTTGTGCCGCAGTAGCCTGTGGGATTGATCAGGGGCTATTGGCCTCCCAGGTTCGGGTTGACCTCACTGGAGGCGCCCTGCAGGTTCAGTGGCGAGGACCAGGGCATCCGCTGTCGATGATCAGTGTGGCGAGCCTTGTTTATGAGGGGTGGCTGCCGTGGTGAAGCGCTTGCACCAACCCCTTAAAGCCGCTGTAGGGGCCAGGACCACGATCAACTCAGCATCGGGAGAGGGTCTTGAGCCATCGGTAGCCAGGTTCCTGAGTTACTTAAAGGTTGAGCGCCGTTTAAGTCCGCACACCCAACTCAGTTATAGTCGTCACTTGGCGCTCCTGATTAGCCAGATGCATTCCTGGGGTTTGGGGGCCTGGACAGAGCTAGATGAAGCCTGGGTCCGCCAGTTGGCAGTCAAGGGAAAATTAGCTGGACTGAGCAGTGCCAGTTTACGGCAACATTTTTCGGCATTGTGCAGTTTTTTCGACTACCTGTTGCAGCGTGAGGTTGTGAAGATCAATCCCGTTAAGCGGTTGACCCTACCACGGAAGTCCCGGCTACTGCCTAAGGGTATAGAGGTGGATGAGGTGCAGCAACTGCTGAACCTGGAGGCCAGCGATCTGCTCTCAGTGCGGGATCGGGCGTTGATGGAGCTACTGTATACGGCGGGATTGCGCCTTGCAGAAGCCGTAGGATTAACTGTTAGCAGCCTGAACCTGGAGAGCGGTGATGTCCGCGTGGTTGGCAAGGGAGGGAAAATGCGTCAATTGCCGTTGGGAAGCATAGCCATAGAGTGGTTACAGCGCTGGTTGCAGTGGCGTGCCACACTGCCCCTACAGGGGGATACCCTATTTGTTACGGCGCAGGGGCGACCTCTGTCACCACGGGCTGTACAGAAGCGCTTAGCCCAGTGGGGACGGAAGCAGCAGCTGAGCAGCCCGCTGCACCCCCATCGGTTGCGCCACGGCTTTGCCTCTCATCTGTTAGGAGCAAGCGGTGATTTGAGAGCTGTACAGGAGTTATTGGGACATGCCAGCCTATCAAGCACGCAGATCTACACGCACCTCAACTTCCAGCAGCTCACTTCAGTGTACGACGCCGCTCATCCACGAGCCCAACGACGTAAGCCTTAACTGGATTGGTTTTAACCCCGTAAGGCTGCTTTAGCTTGCACCTTTAGGCTGCTATACTCCGTGGCAATGAAGATCACCGTAGGTAGAGCACAGTGATAGAGGGGACAGCGTTACTCGAAGGGCTGAATGATAAGCAGCAAATGGCGGTTTCAGCGCTTCATGGAAATTTACTGGTGCTGGCGGGCGCTGGCACCGGGAAAACCCGGGTACTGGTGCATCGTATCGCTTGGTTATTGGCAGTAGAGCGCTGTTTTCCTTCGACTATTTTAGCGGTGACCTTTTCTAACCAAGCTGCTGCAGAGATCCGTCGGCGGATCGACCAACTCCTGCAGCGGCCCCATCCTGAAATGTGGATCGGCACCTTTCATGGAGTGGCGCACCGTCTGCTGCGGATCCACGCGTTAGAAGCAGGGTTATCGGCAGAGTTCCAAGTTATAGACGCAGACGATCAACTGCAGCTACTCAAGCGGTTGATTCGCTTACGTAATTTGGATGAAAAGCAGTGGTCAGCCCGCCAAGCCGCTGGGTATATCAATGCTAAAAAAGAGGCAGGATTGCGGCCCAGGCATATTGTGGTGAGCGATTCTGGAGCAGAGAGCACTTGGCTTGCTATTTATCAGAACTACCAAGAGGCCTGTGATCGAGCGGGTCTGGTTGATTTTGCCGAACTGCTGTTGCGAGCACATGAATTGTGGTTAGAGAAACCACTGGTGCTGGAGCAGTACCGTAGGCGCTTTACCAATATCCTGGTGGATGAGTTTCAAGATACCAACAGCCAGCAATATGCCTGGATCCGCTGTTTAGCGGGGGAGAGCGCTAAAGTGGTGATCGTTGGCGATGATGATCAATCTATCTATGGGTGGCGGGGAGCCCGAGTGGAGAATCTTCAGCAGTTCTGTCAGGATTTTTCAGAGGTGGCCACGGTGCGACTGGAGCAGAATTACCGCTCGAGCGGACATATCTTGCAGGCTGCCAATGCCTTAATCACCTACAATAGCGGTCGACTGGGAAAAAATTTGTGGACGGGTGATCCATTAGGATCGCCGATTATCCTGCATGGTGCCACTGATGAGCTGGCTGAAGCACGCTTTGTGGTGGAACAGCTGCGGCGCTGGCGGAGCCAAGGTCGCCCCTTCAGTGAATGTGCTATTCTGTACCGTAACAATGCGCAATCTCGGGTCTTGGAAGAGGCGCTGTTGCGGAGCGATATCCCATACCGTATTTATGGCGGCATGCGCTTTTTTGAGCGCCAAGAGATCAAAGATGCTTTGGCCTATTTACGGTTGATTGCGAATCGACAGGATGATGTCGCATTTGAGCGGGTTATCAATACCCCCGCTCGCGGCATTGGTGAGCGCACACTGCTATTAATCCGCCAAGCAGCGCGCGATCGCGCTATACCTCTGTGGCAAGCAGCTCTGCTATTGTTACAACAACAGGGATTAACTGGACGAGCCGCTGCCGCAGTGCAGCGCTTTCTGGAGCTGATTGAAGCCTTGACGCGTGATAGTGTAGCGCTACCGTTATATCAACAGACCGATCAGGTGATTCGCCATTCTGGGCTCTGGCAACTCTATGAACAGACCCAAGGCGATCTGGGGACTCCACGCTTAGATAATTTGCGCGAGCTGGTGACCGCGACTCGCCAATTTAAACACGATGAACAGGATCCACAACCGAGCTCGCTGCAAGCCTTTCTCAGCCATGTTGTACTAGAGGCAGGGGAGCGCGGGAGCGGTACGGATCAGCCGGCCGTGCAGATGATGACTCTTCATAGCGCCAAGGGGCTGGAGTTTCCCCAGATTTTTATGGTCGGGCTGGAAGAGGGGCTGTTTCCAAGCAGCCAATCTTTAAGGCAAAGTGACCGTTTAGAAGAGGAGCGCCGCTTGGCTTATGTTGGGATCACTCGAGCCATGAATCAACTATTCATCAGCTATGCCGCTGTCCGTCGCCTGTATGGCACCGCAACGGAACAGCAGCCCTCGCGCTTCCTATCGGAATTGCCCCAGCACTGTTTGGAAAGTCTGCCTGCTGACAGCGCAGGATATCGCCACTATTCGCCCGCACGGGGACGGGTAGAAGGGAGCGGGTCAGTCATAGAGCGGGGCTTGTCAGCACCTCGGCTGGTGTCACCATCCAGCACGAGTTCTTGGGAGCGAGAGCCAGCTAGCCTGGCTTCAGAGTGTGCTGCTACCTTCACCCTGGAGCAACGGGTTTCACATCCGAAGTTCGGACGGGGCAAGGTGGTTGCGTTTGAAGGAAGTGAACCGCATCGTCGTGTACAGGTCGCATTTGACTCTTGCGGAGCCAAATGGTTGGTGATCGCTTATGCTAGATTGGATAGCACTATTTAACTATTGCGATGGCTAGTGATAGCGTCATACCCTAGAGGATAATAATATGCTCAGTGCCTTTACGCTGGATAATCGCCGTCTGGTGCGACTGGAATTGGATGAGCAGGCTGATCTCACCAAAGCTTTGTGGATTGATCTAGTCGAGCCAGAGGAGAACGAGCGGGATATTATTAAACAACAACTGGGGCAACTGCTAGCCACTCGCCCAGAACTGGATGATATTGAAGCCAGTGCCCGCTGCTTTGAGGATAGCAATGGGCTACATATTCACTCATTTTTCTACTACCAGGATGCGGTTGATCGCGCTGGTAACGCAACCGTAGCCTTTACTATTCATGATGAACGCCTCTACACGCTACGCGAGCGTGAGTTGCCGGCATTCCGGTTATACCGTATGCGTGCTCGAACGCAGACGTTGGTGACAGGAAATGCCTATGAGCTATTATTGGATCTCTTTGAAACCAAAATTGAACAGCTCGCGGATGAGATTGAGACGGTCTATAGTGGATTGGAGACCTTAAGTCAGGTTATTTTGGGGGGTAAACAGGGAGAGCTATTTGATACGGCCCTATCTACTTTGGCAGAGCAGGAAGATATTGGTTGGAAGGTGCGATTATGTCTGATGGATAGCCAGCGGGCGCTGAATTTCTTGTTACGTAAAGCTGGTATGAATCGGAACCAATCGGTGCAAGCGCGGGAAATATTGCAAGATATTGACTCCTTGCTTCCACATAATGAAGCACTCTTTCAGAAAGTGAACTTTCTATTACAAGCAGCCATGGGTTTTATTAATATTGAACAAAACCGTATTATCAAAATTTTCTCGGTGGTCTCTGTGATTTTTCTACCACCGACCTTGGTCGCTTCAAGTTATGGTATGAATTTTATCAACATGCCGGAGTTGCACTTGCTTTGGGGCTACCCCATGGCGGTGGGAATGATGGTACTTGCCGGCGTAGCACCCTATCTCTATTTCAAACGAAAAGGGTGGTTATAAGTTATCCTCCCAGCTCTGCTCAAACTCCTCTGCCCTTGAACAGGCAGCGGCCTCTGGCGTGCTTGGTTAAAGAAGAAGCATTCAGAGGCCTTTAGGCTCCTGAATGCTGAAGGGCTACGGCCGCGCTTTTTGAGGTGCTGACGGATGTTGCGTGATATGGAGATCTTTAGTGTAAAACAGATTCATTGTGTTACGGTCACTTAAACCACCGAGATAGGGCTTAACCAAACGTAGCGCTGCGGGGTGGAGCAGTGGGATAAGAGGCACATCCTCTGCGAGTTGTGCTTCTGCCTTGTGATACAGGGTATAACGGTCAGCAGCATAGAGGCTATCCAGAGCTCCATTCAGTAAGTTATCGAAGATTGGACTGTTATAACCTGTTCTATTCCGGCAGCTATAGGAAAGGTAGTCACTCAGCAACCCATAGGGCTCTCCAGCTAGGGTAGAGACACCAACGTATGCCGCCTGGTAATTGCCTATACGTGTTGTATCTAAAAAAGGCTTCCATTCCTGCTGGAGTAGCGTCACCTCAACCCCTAAATGGGCACGCCATAGTGCACTGACTATGAGGGACAGCTCCTTCTGAAATCCAGGCGCGCTATATAATACAGTAAAACGCAGTGGATGGCGGGGTCCATAACCGGCCTCTTGCAACAGTTTTTTAGCCGCTTGCAGTCGCTGCTCAAAAATCCATGAGACCCAGTGCGGCTGACAGGGCTTTAACCCACCTAACCCGTTGGGAACCAAATTATAAGCTAGATACTGTTCCGGTATCGCCAACTGCTGTGCAATATCCTTTCGGTTTAGGACCAGATTTAAGGCTTGACGTACTCGCACGTCATTAAAAGGTGGGGTCCTTGTATTCAATAGGTAACCACTTACAGCAGGTTTTGAAAATAGTCGAAACTCCTTAGGAAACTCAACTTGTAATTTTTGGTACTGCCTTTCAGGAACTTTGTCGCGTGTGAGATCAATATCCCCGGTCCGGTAACTAGCTAGCTCAGATTCTTTATCGAAAAGCCGATAGGTGACTTGATCGAGGACAGTTTGGTTGTTGTCCCAGTAATGGGGATTACGGGTGAGCACCACTTTTTCATTTACCGTGTGCTTTTTAAGACCATAGGCGCCATTGCCTACCCAGTGCTCCGCTCTGGTCCAGTTCTTCCCATGCCGCTCGATGGTCGCTCGATGTACCGGAAGCAAGCTGCTGTTTACTAGCAGTTTCTTTAAAAATCCTAAAGGTTGCGATAGCGTGATATGCAGCGTCAGCGGGCCCAGTGCTTTGATGCCCAAGGCCTCAGGCGCCAATTTTCCGGCCAGGATCTCTTCGATATTAGCAATTTTCATGTTCTGTAAGATCTCAGCGCCGGGAGATGCGGTTTTAGGATCGGCCAGCCGCCGCCAGCTATAGACAAAATCACGGGCATCCAGGGGTTCACCATTGGACCACTTCACCCCGGGACGCATATGAAAGCTCCAGGTTTTTTTATTAGAGCTGTAAGCATAGAGAGCCATACCAGGGATTACTTCGCCATGGCGATCGAAAATAAATAGCCCTTCTAGGAGATCACATAGGATTTTCTGTTCGGGTGCACCTGAGGTTTTATGGGGGTCAAGTGATTCTGGATCAGCAGCATGGTTGATAACCAAGTGCTGTAGGGCGGCTAAGGGCGGTTTGGGTGGTTTAACTGGCAATCCGTAGGCTTGTAAAATCGTGTGAAACCAACCCACTCCTAATACTCCTAGTAGTATAAAATGCAACCATTGCGATCTATTCTGATTCAGGGGATCACCTATCCTGGCATCGTTAACCATTATCAATTTTCACGTAGATAGTAACTCAAATAACTGCTTTATGGGTAATAGTGTTTAATTTTTTAGGAAGCAGTGATCACTCGCTTAAAAACTGAATAGTGAGAGTTTTTGGGTATTTTGTTAATTATAAATTATTATTTATATTCAAATAAGTAATGTTATTAACTTAGTTGGATGCGGTGTAAAATAGTTCTTATGACAATATGGATTAAATAATCACTGTCAACCTTTAAACCTTTATATGCTTTGCAGCTCCAATCAGCCTTAGCGTTATTTTTCAATGAACTTCACTGCATTCTCCCTCTTCATAGTCTATGAACGGTTAGTTGGAGATGAGTAGTACCCTTTCAGGGGCTGAAGGGTTACGGTGAAAGCTTAATAGGGTATCATTATCGCCAGGTGTGCCTTGATCTGGTGTGAACGTAGCGTTGGTTTTACCGGCGGATGGGCGATGAGCACCTCTATATAGAGCGCGTTAGCCGAAAAAACTAGGAAAAAGAGGTTGTTGTGTCCACAGCATCGGCAAACAGAGAGTCAGTAGACCATGCCAGCACGAGTTTGCAGATTTTACGCCAGGTTTTTGGCTATCAGCGGTTTCGGTGCGGGCAATTAGAGGTCATCGAAGCCGTGCTCAGTGGGCGGGACAGCTTAGTGGTACTGCCCACCGGTGGGGGCAAGTCGCTCTGCTACCAAATTCCGGCCTTGGTGCTCAAAGGGAGTGCCTTAGTGATCTCACCACTAATCTCTTTGATGAAAGATCAAGTCGACCAGCTGCTGATTAATGGGATTAGTGCGGCTTATTTGCACTCCGCTCAGCCAGTAGAAGTGCAACGCACCCATTTGCGTGAGCTACACTCTGGCCAGCTTAAACTGCTGTATATCTCGCCAGAGCGGTTGCTGTCAGATCGCTTTTTCGAGAGCTTACCCGAGTCTCTGAGCTTCATTGCCATTGATGAAGCCCACTGTGTTTCCCAGTGGGGTCATGATTTTCGCCCAGAGTATCAAGCCATTGGTCGTGTGAAGCAGCGTTTCCCGCACCTTCCCTTGATGGCGCTGACTGCCACGGCGGATGAAGCTACACGACGGGATATCATCCAGCATCTCTGCTTGCAGCATCCGGTCTGTTATGTCGGCAGCTTTGACCGCCCCAATATTGATTACACGGTCCAGGAGAAATTCAGGCCCTTAGAGCAGCTCTGGCGCTTCATCCAGCAGCAACCGGGCAACAGTGGCATCATCTACTGTCGGAGCCGCGCTAAAGTAGAGGAGATCGCGGCACGCTTACAGCAGCGCGGTGCGAGTGTCGCAGCCTACCATGCCGGTTTAGGGAGTGAACAACGGCAACAAGTACAGGAGGCCTATCAGCGCGATGATCTACAAATCGTAGTGGCCACCATCGCCTTTGGTATGGGGATTAACAAACCCAATGTTCGTTTCGTTATACACCATGATCTCCCCTGGACCATTGAGGCCTACTATCAGGAGACTGGCCGCGCTGGCCGTGATGGACTGCCAGCGCAAGCACTGCTGCTCTATGATCCTGCTGATATGGCCTGGTTAAAGAGTGTGCTAGAGGAGAAGCCCGCTTCCCCTGCTCTGCGGGTGGAGAGTCATAAATTAAGTGCCATGAGGGCCTTTGCTGAGGCTCAAACCTGTCGCCGTTTAGTCTTATTAAATTACTTTGGTGAAGCCAGGAACAGCTCTTGTGGTCATTGTGATATCTGCCGCGATCCCCCACAGCGTTATGATGGACTCTTGGATGCGCAAAAAGCGCTCTCTTGTGTCTATCGCGTGGGGCAACGCTTTGGGATTGGGTATGTAGTAGAGGTATTACGAGGAGTGAACCCAGTGCGGATCCAGGAGAATGGACATCATCAGTTGACAGTCTATGGGTTAGGCCGAGAGCAGAGCGCAGCTTACTGGACCAGTATCTTGCGCCAACTAATTCATTTAGGACTGTTAGTGCAGAATGTTGCACACTATTCAGCACTCCAACTGACTGAGGCCGCTCGACCAATACTACAGGGCAGCGCTCCATTGATGTTAGCAGTGCCTCGGACCGATCTTCTCCGGCGTGGAAGAGCCAGAGATCGTCAGCGTGCGGCGAGTCAGACAGTCGATCCGCTCTTCCTACAGCTCCGTCAGTTACGCAAAAGCATTGCTGCAGAGGAGAATATCCCACCTTATGCGGTATTTAATGATGCCACCTTGCAGGAGCTGGCCATGCAGCGACCAAGCAGTGAGCAAGCTTTACTGTCGATTAGCGGCATTGGTCAACGCAAATTGGCCCGTTTTGGCCAACGTTTTCTACGCCTCATAGCGTCGCAATTACACTCATGAGCTTCCATCGCAGCTAGCTCAGCTAAAATCTCGGAGTATCCAGGTACCTTAGAGGGCCACCTGATCAAGTGATGGAGAGTGAGAATTGCTACCAAAACGTGATGAGAAACGTTGCCAGCTATTGTCTCGGACGAGACTTCATTGTGGGAATTGTTGTGCGAACCAGCGCATAAACCAGCTGAGTAACAGCGTTATTAAAAGATAAATGGCCCCTGCCAGGGTTAAAATGGTTAGCGTATCGTATGTTTGATAATTCAGTTGTTGCGCTTGACCCATCAAATCCATCAAGGTAATAGTACTAGCAAGTGAGCTGCTTTTAAAAATCAAAATGATCTCATTGCTGTAAGCGGGCAATGCCCGTTTGAGTGCTAGCGGCAGTACGGTGGCGAGTGTCTGAGCTTGGTTCATCCCGAGCGCTCGACAGGCTTGTCGATAACCCTCTGGCAGCGACTCCCAAGTGTGGTAAAGCATCTGGGTAGAGTATGCGGCACTGTTAAGCGCCAAGGCGCTCATTGCGCAAAACCAAGGGGAGAGCAGCACGCCACTCAGCGCACCGCCCCACAGAGCCGACAGTGCCCCTGAGCCGTAGTAGATCAGAAAAATTTGTATCAACAGCGGTGTTCCGGTAAACAGAAAGAGGTACAGTTGTATCAATCGGTATAGCAGTGGTGGGCGCAGCACCAGTACCGTTGTTAACAGCAGGGTTAAGGCTAAGCCGGTGATCAAAGCTGAGGCGGTTAGAAGTAAGCTCAGCCAGGCCCCCTGCAGCAGGGCTGGTAAATAACTCAGCATGAGTGCTGACTCTGTTCGAAGCGACTGGCCAGTCGCCGTAATCTAGATAAAATCAGCTGGCTGATCCCCGTAATGACTAAATAGATCAAGGCAGCGAACAGGAAGTAGGTCAACTTTTTACCGGTCGCCAGGGCGGCAATATGCGTTTGTCGCATTAAATCATTGATCTCAATTAACGAGACTAAAGCAGTATCTTTGATGAGGACTAGCCACTGGTTCCCCAAGCCTGGCAAGGCGTAGCGCCAGGCTTGCGGCAACACAATCCGCCAAAAAATATCCCGCGATGTCAGTCCCAGGGCAGCTGCTGCTTCATATTGGCCTTTAGCGACTGCTTGCAAGGCACCCTGTAGCGTCTCCGTGGCGGGGGCCGCAAAAATCAAGGCCAAAGCGACCACACCACATCCGAAAGCACTCAAGTTAATATAGCGTTGGGTCAATAGGTGCAGCAGCTGGGTGGGTATAAAATAGATCACCAGCAGCACTAATAATTCTGGTAGGCCTTGTAGTAGCAGGGTAAAACCATGAGCGGATCTCCGTAGCAGGGCACAACGCGCGTTGCGCAGGGCGGTTAACCCCACCGCCAGGAGTAGGCCTAGTAGCAGCGCGCTACCGGCCAGTTGTAGCGTGGTTTTGCTGGCTATCAGCAGGGGTACTAAGAACCCGCTCATGGGTCGCCTGACTTAAACCATTTGCGATGAATCGCCTGCAGCTCTCCCTGCTGTTCCAGGGTTTTCAAAGCCTGGTTCAATTGTGCTAACAGGGCAGTGTCCTCTTGGCGTACGGCAATCGCAATGCCTTGGCCAAAGTAACGGGGATCATGCACTGTTGGCCCTAACTGAGCTAACTGCGGCTGCTGTTTTAGCCAGTACTGAGCGACAGCGCTATCGGCAAACAGCGCCTGGACCCGCCCATTGTGCAGATCGAGTAGCGCGTTTTGATAACTATCATAAGTTACGACTGATAAGGCGGGGTACTGCTCCAGCAGATAGTTTTGGTGGGTTGAACCGCGTTGGACACCAACGCGCTGCTGTTGGAGATCGGCTAGTGACTGAAACCGACCGTTGATAATCATAAAGTCGGCAGTATTGTAGTAATAGGGTTGCGTAAAGGCCACCTGTTGGGCACGGGCTTGGGTGATATCCATCCCTGAAATAATAGCATCACTCCGGTGGAATTTTAGATTCAGGATCAAACTCTCGAAAGCTTGGTGATGAAAACTACAGGTTTGATTCAAGATCGAACAGATCGCCTTGGCCAGATCGATCTCAAAACCACTGATCTGATTGTTCTCATTAAAAAAGCTAAAAGGGGGGTAAGTCGCTTCGGTGGCAAAGCGGAGGCCTGCTCCCTGAGTTGCAGCCAGCGCTAAGCTGAGCCAGAAAGTGCTGACAGTGGCGAGCAGCACCTGCCAGATTTTTTTTTCCATCAACTTTATCCGCTATCAAATGAAGGGGTAGGGGAGCACCCGGTTGAGTTAATGGGAGAGATAGTGGGCAAAGGCAGCTGTTTTGGGATGGGTAAAGCAGCGGGCATCGCCTTGCTCCACTATCTCTCCCTGCTCCATATAAATCAGATGCGTTGCCACCTTGCGTGCCACCTCCGTATCATGGGTCACGATGACCTGGGTCATGCCAGTTTGAGAGAGCTCCTGCATAATGGTAGTGATTTGCATCGTAATTTCAGGATCTAAAGCGGCGGTAGGTTCATCAAACAACAGGATCTTAGGTCGCATCATTAAGGCTCGAGCAATGGCGACCCGCTGTTGCTGGCCCCCTGATAGCTGCAGCGGATAGCGGTCCACATGGGGGGTTAAACCAAGCCGCTCTAGTAAAGTGATCGCCTCTTGTTGCGCCATCGGTTTGCTCAATTTGAGAACCCGCTGTGGGGCCTCTATTAAATTATCCAACACTGTTTTATGTGGCCAGAGATGGTACTGCTGAAACACCATTCCGACCTGTTTTCTGATCTCGTGAGCTGTGGTTTCGCTAACGGGGCGCGCACAGTCGATCGAGCAGCCCATCACCGTTAAGGTGCCAGTTTGTGGAACGGTTAATAAATTAAAAGCCCGCAATAGGGTGCTTTTACCAGCACCACTAGGGCCCAGCAGCGCCACCGTGGATCCGGACGCGATAGTGAGGGTGATTTGACGGAGCACCTGGTGTATTCCATAAAAAGAGTTAATGGCTGTGAGTTCGATACTCATACTAGGCTGCTGTTCCCCTTGTTTTTCTAGGAGAAAGATCATAATGATAAAAGTGCAACGGCGCAATGAACGGCTTTTAGAAAAATATTTGCTTGAACTGTGACCCCATCTCGTTACTGGGCATCAAGCGAGGCATGGCAAACTTGTTGAGTGGTTGCGAAAACTAGTAACTTGTATTTCATTTATGAGTAATTTATTATACAAAGAGTTAACATAACCTATCAATTTGGAAGCTTTGATTATGGCAAATAATAGTGATATTCCACAAAATAGTAATGAAGTCAAGCCTCACTTAAACATGCAATCATTGGAGAATTTAGCCAGTAAAGCGGTGGTTGTATTGGCCAATAACGCTAGCCACTGGCCTGGTGACAGCGATTGCGAAGAGGTGGTAGCGCAGATAGCATGGATAGTGGACTCTCCTGGGTTCCTAAGAGCTAAAATTTCCCCCTCGGAGGAGCCTAACTTTAACGGACAAGATATGGCGGATTTAGTCAATGTCTTTAGCAAATTCTCTGATGGTAGTGAGAGCAAAAAAGCGATAGTGCGGATTTCTCAACTCCTACCACGTTTACTGGCTAAAGATTCAAAGCGGGTTCATCAGGGGCAATATCACTTTAATTCACAAAATTTGTCCGATTTAGTCACCGCCTTTAGCGAGGACTCTGAGGATGAGATGTGCAAAAAAGGAGCGATACTTGGTATTGCTCAATTCATAATAGATAAAGTCTGGGATCAGAATGGGGAGCGACCTGTTTTTAACGAACAAGAGTTGCTCAAGCTAGCCAAGAGCTTTATCGCATGGCCTGATGCAACAGAACTCCATCCACAATTATTAGCAGCTGATTCTTTGCAAGCGTTAGTGAGAGTGGCAGCTGACGGACAAGAATTAGCGAATGTAGTCAATGCCTTTAGCCTCGCTGAGGACACCAGCTGTCAAAAAGAGATGATAGTGAAAATGTCTCAAATCCTAGGAATTAATGAACAAAAACCCCGGAAATCGAATTTGACTGGCTTTAGTACGCAAGAGTTGGCGAGTGTAGTCAATGCCTTGAGAGAATGGCCTGATAATAGCGATTGCAAAGAATTGGTAGCGAAGATTGCTAAAGTTATAAACACTGAACTGGGTATGCAACGACGGAATCAAAATTCCGCAACTAATCAACATGGCCCGGTGTGGCTGAGGTTTAACGCACAAAATTTATCCGATTTAGCCAGTGCCTTTAGCAAAGGGGTTGGTGACACCAGCGGACAACAAATACTGAGGCAGATTGCTGAACTCGTAAGCGAGGTACTGATTGCTGAATCCTGTGGAGATGGAAACCGGATCCTGCTGGAGAAGTATCACTTTAATCCACAAAATTTGTCCGATTTAGCCAATGCCTTTGACAAATGCCCTGATGGCCCCTATAGCTCCTCCTGCAAAGGCGCGATATCTCGGATTGCTCAATTCATAATAGATAAAACCTGGGACCAGCAGCCGGGAGCGGCGCGGCCTGAGTTTAACCAACAAGAGTCGCTCAAGCTAGCCTCTGCCATTAGCGCATGGCCTGTTGACAGAGGTCCCCATCTATCAAGGGAGCAATTGCGAGATATCGTGACAACGAATATGGGAGCGTTACCGGATGCCGTGTTGCACTTATCGCGTGAATCCAGCCTGTAGATTTTTTAATAATAATGAGGTTTAGTTATGGTAATTAACAACAATAATAATGCTATTTTGCAATAAAATAGTAGTAAAAATGGGCCTGTATTTAACCCACAGCGGTTGTTCGATTTAAGCTATAGCAAGTTGCTCGATTTAGTTGACTTCCTTGGCCAACCCTCGGAGAACAAAGACAGCGAAGAGGCAATAAAGGACTTTGCTGTTTTTATCAACAGTCGGGCATGGCCTTTTAACTTTAATGAACAAACTTTGACCAAGGCAGCCGATGTCTTTAGCAAATTACCTGGCGACAGCGATTGTAACCTCGCGTTAAACTGGGTGCTTAAAGTCCTAACCTCAGCAATTAAAACCAGGGATCGGGATCAGTTGATGATTGAGTTTAACGAGCACGCCTTGGCCAAGTTCGCTACAGCCCTTAGCAAAGGCCCTGATGTCAGCGACTGCGAAGCGGGGGCAACGTTGATTGCTCAAGCCCTAAGCACTAAACTACTGTTTCAGCGCTCAGGACGTTATTATTCATCGGCGCTGCCGCACCTTAGGTTTAGGGAACAAGATTTGGCTGATTTAGCCGATACCTTTAGCAAATGGCCTGATAACAGTGACTGCAAAGGTGTGGTAGGGCAGATTGCTGGGATTATAGAAGATGACCTGCTGGCCCAAATCGAAAGAAATCGCAGTTCAAGTCCGCTCGGTCCGTATGAGTGTAACGAACAAGCATTGGCCAATTTATCCGATGTCTTTAGCAAATTTTCTGATAACACCGATTGCGAAAGAGCGATACAGTCTATTGATCGCGTCATAACAACAAATTTAGCCTATGCCTCTAGCAAATGGCCTGATGACAGCGTCTGCGAAAGGGTTGTAACGCGGATTGCTACATTCCTAAGCACGAATAGGTCGTTCCAGACGGAAGTTCACCTTAATGAACAAGGGTTGGCCAATTTAATCGATGCCTTTAGCAAATTTTCTGATAACACTGCTTGCAAAAGTGCGATACAGTCTATTGATAGCGTCCTAGCTGAGAACATCCTACTAAAAAATTTAATAACTTCTGCCTCTGGCCATGGTGGATGTCATTTATGGGATGAGCTTTAAAACAGCAGAACCTAGTCATCCTGTGCTTACCAGAGTACAAACAGCACAGAGACGGTAATGGTTGTGGGTAATGGCTCATAATGACTGATGGTGGGGTTTAGCAAAAGCGATGTGCTTGATCAGCTCTAAAATGGAATGGTTGACTGTATAGCAGTCTATGACGACTGGACAATTCATTGATTATCTCTTACAGTCATTCTTCCCGTAGATCGGGGCAGATTCAAATTAATGAACCTTTAGCGTCTAGCTGCAGAGCAGTGCTATGCAGGCAGTCTGGGTGAAGTTCGCTTCAGCGCAGCTGTTTATGATAAGGAAGAGATGGCTATTGTCTTCGAAAACAGCACGGGCACCATGTCAGCAGAGGATGCAGTACAGCGTCCTGCTGGCTTGCGGCTACTGCTGGTCTATTGTGGACTGTATGCTCTACTATGGACTGTTTTAACCGTTAAACTCGATCCAACGGTTCCTTATGATGCCTTAGAAGCGTTGAATTGGGCAGTGAATGGCGAATGGGGATCCCCCAAGAATCCCTGGTTGGTCGGGATGCTGTTTCGGCCGGCCACGGAGTTCTCAGCAGCGGTTTTGAGCCTGTATTGGTATCTTAGCCACTTTATCGCAGTTGCCATTGGGCTTATCGGCGTCTGGGTGTTAGCCTACAGGCTCTCGGGTTGTCGACAGCTGGCCTGGCTAGCATTACTCACCCTGAATCTCTCCGGGGTGATCAATTTTGATATTATTCCTTATAACGATAACCACCTATTGGTGGCTTTATGGCCCTGGATGCTACTCCTGGTGATCAAAGCAGGCTTCGATGATGCCCGTTATTGGTTAGCTTTTTCGGCAGTGGCTGGATTAGCGACCATGGCGAAATATTCTACTTTGGCTTTTATCGGTACGCTATTTTTGCTGACGCTGGTTCTACCTAGCTTGCGCCGTTGCTACCGTTGCAGTTGGTTTTATGCCGGGTTACTCCTGGGTGTGCTGCTGGTACTTCCCAATATTCTCTGGTTGTCACAGCATCAGTTTGCTGCCTTTAACTGGGTCGCTTCGCAAGTGACTCCGCAGCTGAATGGCCGGGCATTGATAGCAGCACTGCTCATCTTTTATCCCTTAGGGGTGTTAGCCTGGCTACTGCATCGCTCTGGTGCCCAGTTGGCTTGGCCAGCCTTGCTAGAAAAACAGGTTGTCTTGCTGTTATTACTGATCCCTTTATCGATAATTCTACTCTATTTTACCCTACACCAGGCTGGTCGAATCACTGAGTGGTTACAACCTTTTGTGGTTCCGGCACCAGCGCTCTTGGTCGGTTGCTGCCGCTCTCGACCCCTAAAGTCGTTACGTACTTCGTTATGGAGTTTAGCCGGTGGTGCCATGCTGTTTTGGCTAGGGTATACACTCGTAATGAGCAGTAATATTCGCAATGCCGGTCAAAAATTTGTGGGGATTAAGGCATTCAGCGAGGAACTACAACAGCAGTGGCAGCAGCGGTGTGCTACTCGCTTATACTACGTTGGCGGGAGCCACCTCGCCCATTGGCTCACTTTTTATGCCAGCGATCGCCCGCAGGTGGTTACGCGTTGGTCCAATGAGCAGCAGCCTAATATCTATAACGCTACGATCATGCATAGACACCTTCAGCAGCGAGGGGTTTTATTATTAAGTTCGCCGGGCGCTGAAACCTGCCAAGAGGGGCTGTTTGCAACGACCTTAAGCGAATGGCCAGGGATGAGGCTCTCTGAGATGCTGTTGGTGCGCTTTAGAGCTTCTCCAACTCAGTCAGAGCAGCCAGTCTGTGTGGCCTTTGTTGGGCCACAACCTTTGTCGAATTAAATTCATAGTCACGATGATTAATCGCGTGAGAGAGTTTTTATGAGGGTGCCACACTGTACAGCCAGGGCCTACTCTAGATTTGGTGGTTCACTCTGACGCCACTGGGCTAGTGGTAATAAAAAGCGTTTTGCCACCGCTGTAATCGCCGATAAATCTGGTGGAGTGAGCTGATATAACAACCGCTGGTAGTAGGGATCGCTGGACTCTCCCGGCACCTGGCGGTTACCCTGCCAGGTTTGTTGTAACTTATATTGTGCTTTCTGAAGTGCTTCCGGAGTGGTGAGCAGTGATTGCGCTTTTGGCTGATAGAGTGCTTGTAACCAAGACCAACCACATTTGAGTAATAATAACAGAGGTTGCTGTTGCCCCTGCCGCCATCCCTCCAATAGATCACTCAATAGTGCTTGTGCCTCCTGGCAGGGGAGCGATGCAAAGCCCCAATAGCGCTGATGGAGCCCATAAAGGTGGCTGGGTTCGCAAGATCCCATAGCACACAATAGCAGATGGTCTAACCAGAGTTCAAATACGTGGCCGATTTGGATCTCGAGTGGTTGCCAGCGCAGTAGCCCCTTGCTAGGTAGCCCTTTGCTAGAGAGTGCGGTGAGCTCCCCATGCAGACGGATGCCTATGAGGGTAAGATCAACCACATGGGTTTTACTGATCAGAGCGAGTGACTGAAGTTGGCTGGCCAAAGGCTGTAGCACCTGGCACTGCTGCTGCCATAATAGTTCACCAAAGGCACCCTGCGGCAGTAGACCTGAGGTGAGATAGCGCTGATAAAGTTCATCCGAAGCGTGCTGCTGGATCAGCAGTGTTAACAGTTTCCGGTTAAGTGAGTAACGGATCAGCGGATCCAGCGTAAAGGGCTCCTCTATCACTAAAGGCCCGGGAGGCGAGCGAAAAGCGACCTGTAAACGCTGTTGGAAGAAACTCCGTACGGGATGGCGATAAAAGCGTTTGAAAGTAGAGAGCGCTAATTCGGTGGGAGTGCTCTGTTGACTTAAGGGGCGTTGGCAAAAAGGGGTCGGTTTAGCACCGCGTCGTTGGGCGGCAGCCAGCCACTCTATAGCATAACTTTGCCAAGGATTTTCCGGGTGAAAACAGCGGGCGTTAAAGGGGGTTAAGGGATGCTCCTGGTGCAGCTGTTGGCGTAAACTTTGGGCTGCACTTGCTGGCGAAAGAGCTTCATCTCCCTGAAGGCGATAGTGTTGGCAGCAGTGATCGAGCAGCTCACTCACGACAATAGATGGTTGTCGTGGCTGATTATCTTGAATAGAACGACCGACATAACTGATATGGAGGGTGCTCCGAGCGGAGAGCAGCAGCTCTAAAAATAGGTAACGGTCCTCCTGGTTGCAGCGGTTATCTCCTAAGCGAGGTGCGCCACTAATCAGATCAAAATTTAAGCGGTTCGCTGAACGCGGAAAGCACTCCTCATTCATACCGAGCATGCAGATCACTTTGTGGGGAGTGGCGCGCATCGGCATGAGGGTAGAGAAAGTGATAGCGCCTGTAAAAAATAGGTCTCTCGTAGAGAGCTGTTGAAGTTGAACAGCTAAAGCCTCCTGCAGCAGGTTGATGCTTATGGGTGTCGTATACTGTGCTTCGATCCCTTGATTGATCCAGCGTTGCCACAGCTGTTCTAGTGAATTCAAGACGACGTCATTACTAGCATCACGAATAAAAAAATCTTCCAGCAGTTGTCGGCAGCAAGGAAGCCATTCGGTTAAGGTTTGTGGTGAGGCTAGGCGTTGTCGCCATACGCTTAATTGTTCCAGAAAGTTGGCTAAACAACCCACTAACTCCGCCGCATCACTCCCTAGGAGATCATAGGGCAGCTGCTCGCGAAAGGGACCGCGTTCGCTACTCACAGCATAACCGAGTAACAGCCGTTGTAACCCCGATTGCCAGGTATGGCGTCCGCCAGTAGGCAGTTGTAGTCGTATCAAATCATCATCATCTAAGCCCCAGCGGATACCCAACTCAGTGACCCACTGCCGTAAGCGCTGCAAGTCCGCTGAAGATATCGAAAAGCGGGCTGCTACTGCCGGGAGTTCAAGTAGTGCTAGTATCGTTTCTGACTCATATCGGCTGCTGGGTAATGAGAATAATTTTAATAAGGCGTGCGGTATCGGCTGGGTACTTTTAGCATGCTGCTCTGCTAAGCTGAAGGGTAAATAGCGGTCAGGGGGTGCTTGGCCAAAGCATGTTTGGATATAAGGAGCGTAGCGCTGCAGATCGGTGACCATCACCATAATATCCCGTGGAGTGAGGGTATTGTCAGCCTCTAATAGCCCTAGTAGGGTATCCTGCAGCAGCTCCACCTCACGGTGTGGACTGTAGCAAGCATGCAGGGTGAGGGAGTGGTCTCGTGGGTCGAGTAGGCGCCAACTGGCTGCCTGATGGGGTGGATTAGGCGGAACGACAAGCTCTAGCAACTCATACTGCAGTGCTTGGAGCAGGGACTCTGGATTGATGTCAACCATGGCATCAATATCAGCCACATCCCCCTGCAGCAACAGTGTCCGCTGTTCCCGACCAGCTTGCCCCCAAGCGGCTAGTAAGGGATGTTCATCCGCTATAGCTGCTGCAGAGGTTAGGGGCGCTATATCAGCCCAGTAATAGCGACAGGGCTCCAGCAGCATCAGGTGGATCTCACACTGTTGTGCTAAGGCCTGCAGCAGGGTGAGGAACATCGGGGGTAAGGCTGAAATCCCCATAATAAATAGGCGTTTCTTAGGGAGCAGAGGTGTTATCGTGCAGGATGAGTGTTGTAGCTGTGCCAGCAAGCGCTGGGAGAGTGCCGCGCGATGGTCGAGCGATTGACCCAACTCTGCCGTATACTGCACTAAAGCTTGCCATAACCGTGCTTGCCAGGCTTGGGATGATGCCAGTTGCGGCAGCTGTTGGCCCTCTTCCCAAGCTGTCAGCCACTCTGGACGGTAGACCAGATAGCGGTCGAATAGATCAGCAACCTGTTGTGCTAGCTGATAGCTTTTGCGACCGTGCTGATCATCCTTTAAATAGTGATTCAGCACCTGGCAGCGTTCATCAGTGAGCAGTGTTGGCAGTAACGCCATTAACTTCCAGGAGATAGCCGCCTTACTGAATGCCTTTTCGGTATTCGATGACTCTGGGAGTATTTGGGCCATGAGCCGCCAGATAAAAGCGGCAGGGAGTATGCAGTTAAAGTTAGCAGCAATGCCCGAGATTTGTGCCAATTGCAGCTGTAGCCACTGAGCCATACCGACATTAGGAACTAAAATCGTTTCACACTGGAAAGGGTGTCCTACCTGTTCCCGTTGTAACAGGGCAGCGACCAGGCTACAGAGCACTTCAAGCTGGTTAGATCGATAAACTGTAAGCAGGGTTAACCCTCGCCGATTAGGGCTTCATATCAAGCGATTGTCGGCTAAATCCTATAGCCTGTAAACCCTACTGGTTCCTTGCGATCTCAGGAGGCTGACGGAAGAGCAGAGCAGGAGAGAGTATTGTAAATGTTTATTGACTAGAGATTAGCGTTATTGTAAAAGATCTCTCGGTTACAATACACAATTTCTCAAGGCCAATGCTAACAAACTATCACGGTAATCGACTACAGCGGACCACAGTTCAAGTAGCCTCAGGGTTGTTGGGACTATTTTTCTTATGCGGCCTCAGATTCACTCCAGTGAGTGCGGAAGAGCAGCGCTGGCAACCCTTAGTGGCGTCATTGGAGAAAAGCCCCCATGACGCTCGGCAATACCAGGCGATTAGGCTAGAAAATGGAATGAAGGTACTTTTGGTTTCTGATCCTAAAGCACCCTTTTCAATGACCACGGTGGCACTGCCTGTAGGTTCCTTGCATGATCCCTACCAGCAGGCTGGGCTGGTTCACTACTTAGAGCACCTATTATTTTTAGGATCAGAACACTATCCTGAAGGCATTGAGATCCAAAACCACAATGCAGGCACCGGCAGTGACCGAACGGTTTTTATGGCATCAACCCAACATCCTTGGTTAGCTGTTACTTTAGAACGGTTAGCGGATGCTCTGACGCATCCTAAATTTGATTCTCAATTAGCAGACAAGGAGCGTCATAGTGTGCATCAAGAGGCGTGTGGGCATCGTACAGAAGATAGCTGGCGTATTTTCCAAATTAATAAAGAGACGCTTAACCCTCGACACCCCTTTGCCCGTTTTTCTACGGGCAATTTGGAGACTTTAGCCGATAAACTGAATAACTCGTTGCTGCAGACGGTTCAACACTTCCACAAATACTATTACTCTGCCAATATCATGGTAGCAGTCATCTACAGTAATCAACCGTTAGCCGCTTTAGCTCATTTAGCTGCTGAAAGTTATGGGCGCATCCCTAACCATAAAACGGTTGTTAAATCGATCACTACCCCACTAGCGACGATCAAAGAGCAGGGGGTCGCGATCCACTATGTCCCCGCAAAAGTGTATAACGCCTTACAGGTTGATTTTGTAATTACCCCAGATCAACAGGATTCGTTGCACAGCAAAACCAATTTTTATCTAGATAGTTTGATTACGGCTCGTGGTGAAGGGACTCTAGCTGAGTGGTTGCAGCAACAGGGTTTGGCCAATAATATTTCAGTCTCGTATCATGCAAAAATGGCGGGTAATGCCGGCCTGTTTAGCATTCATATCGATCCTACCGAAGCAGGAGTGGCACAGCAAGATCTGATTCTGGCTGCCCTGTTTCGTTATTTAGATCTGATTAAAATGCAGGGCGTGCAGCGCCGTTACTTTGATCAGATGGCGCAACAATTAGTGATGAACTCCCATTACTCAGCGGCACAGCGCAACCTCAATTATGTGGCCAGTCTGACAAATAATCTATTAGAGTACCCGATAGAGCAGGTATTAATAGCGAATAACCAAGTAGATAGTTATCGGCCCAGCTTTATCCGCTGGCGATTATCTAAGATGATCCCGCAGCAGGCACGTATTTGGTTCATTAGCCCACAGGAAGCCCATGATAAGAGTGCCTATTTTTTAGAGGCCCCTTATCAAATTAAGCCATTAAGTCGTCAACAGATCGCTGAGTGGCAGCGCCTTGGCAAAGAGTTAACGTTCAAATTACCCACAATTAATCCCTACCTGCCCACCGATTTTTCTTTGATGCCTGTGAAAAGAGTTCGGCCGAGAACACCGCAGCTAGTGCTGCAAGCAGCAGGCGTTCGTGCCTGGCTGCTGCCGAGCCATCATTTCAAGGAACAACCGATGGTTGATATCACCCTGGCGCTGCGTAATCCCAACGCTTTCAGCACCCCTCGTGATCAGGTACTCTTTGTGCTATTGGATCGCTTAATGGATCTCCAGACGCGATCCTTGACAGCACAGGCGAGCGATGCTGGTGTTTATTTATCCGCCTTTGAGGATGAGGGTGTGATCATCAAAGCCCAGGGGTTCCGGCAACAATTGCCGCATCTAGTGCTGCAATTCGTCAAGGCGTGCCAACACATTACAGTTGGAGAAACCCAGCTAGCAGAAGTCAAACAGCGGCTGATCCAGCAGTGGGATAGCCGTTTGAAGCAGGCCCCTGATGAGCAAGCGAACCGAACAATAAGCGAAATTAATTGGATAAATTATGGGAGCCTTGATCAGCGACGCACCCTACTGGCTGAAATTGGGCTGAAAGAGGTGTTATCCTATCGGGATCGCCTACTGAAGCAAGCCACCTTAGATATTTTAGCAATTGGTGATCTGAGTGCCGCACAATTGCGAGATTTGGCTCAAACTGTTCAAAAGGAGCTCACGATCCGAAAACAGCCGCACTCAGACAACCTAGTGATCGTGATCGATAGACCCACCCACGCTTTATTCAACAAATCGGTGACCGTTGAAGGCCATGCCTTAGCCGCACTCTATATTCCCAGCGGTTATGACAAATTCTCCAGTCAAGCCAATGCTTATCTGTTAAGCAATTTATTAGGGACCTGGTTTTTTGACCAGCTACGGACCCAAGAGCAGTTGGGATACATTGTGTCTGTAGGGACCAGTTATGTGGGCGGGAAAACTGGTTTGCAATTTACTGTGCAGAGTAACGGACATACCCCAGCCCAGCTGTATCAGCGCTACCAAGCCTTTTATCAACAAGCCTGGCAACAGCTACAAAAGCTCAAAGAGCCGCGTGAATTCGCACATTACCAGCGTGGTTTGCTCAAGCAATTACAGCATGAACCATCATCACTGGGTGATGAAGCGGCGCCCTGGGTTAAGGATTTTTTAAATGAGCGGTTGAGCTTTGATTCTCAAGCACAATTGATTGCTCGGGTCAAAGCCTTGACAGCAGAAGAGGTTTTGCAATTCTATCAACAGGCGGTGCTCGAGCCGACAGGGTTAGCATTGTTATCGCAAGCGCAGGGTCTCACTGCCTCATCCAAAGCCCTTCCAACGGCTCAGGGGTTCGCGGCTCCTGCCGGCTGGAGGGTTTACTCCACGGCCAATGAACTACAGCAGCAGCTATTAACTCAGGGAAAAACGCCGAAACCAACCCCTGTCCAGCGTTGATGGCACGAGGTTAATAGCGCCCCTATTACGCACTGGCTGCTAGGCATTGAACATGACCTGATGCACCAAAATCCAGTAAGCAGCGGTCAGCTGTCACCAAAGTAGCGCCTAGATGGCGCGCGGTGGCCACGATAATCCGATCAGCAGGATCGAGATGAAGCTTGCCGGGTAGACACGTACTGGCCACTGCTATTTCTACAGAGAGTTGATAAAGGCGGATCCCAGTGAGTGCCAATGCTGCATGCAGCCACTCTTTGACCTCTCGATTAAGAACCAAACGATCTTTTCTAACGAGCATAGCGATCTCCCAGGGCGTGATCGCAGAGACAAACAGAGCATTATTATTCGAGGCTTTTTGAATGGCGCTTCGTGAAGTTGCTTTCAGTCGTTCACTGCCCTCCAGCAACCAGACTAATGTATGGGTATCTAGCAGCACGGCTTTCATAGAGAAGCGGCCCACTCATCTTTAAGGGGTGAAACAATATCTTCCTCCCGCAGCACACTGCCCGCCAAAGTACCAAATAGTTCAGTAGATGGTGGCATAGGAATCAGCTTAGCCACCGCTTTTCCATGTTTAGTAATGATCAGCGGTTGCCGAGTCTCCGCAACCACATCCAATAGTTTTAGACATTTTGTTTTGAAATCGCCTGCACCGATCGTGGTTTGTAGTGTCATATGATTATAACCATAGTTGATGTCCATGGTTATAATCATAGCATACTCTCTGCGATCAGAAACCTACACAAGCCATTAAAGCAGAGCTGTTAGCGGCTAACTAATAGAGTGCAGTCACCACCGGGGGATCTGGGCACCAGAGGACGGACAGCTGAGCTTGCACTGTATGGGGTCCGCTGATCGTTACTGTCAGCCGTCGGCATACTCCTAATAGCGAACTACTGTGCCAGTGCCGTTTCCAGGCACCAGAGGGCAGCGGGGGCTTGTGAACCATCTCCCCCTGCTGAGCAGAAGCGGCTTCTAATGAGTAATAAGCTAACTGCCATGCCTGTTGCTGCCATTCAATCTGCAAAAATTGCCGTTGACACTGCTGCTGATAACTCCACAACACCTTGAACATCAGGGACGTGATCAAGAGCACGGCCGGTAGTTCAAGCAGGATCATCCCCCACTGGTCACTGGGTTTGGGGGAGGCTACTGGCATAGCATGGCCTCCTGTTCTGGGCAGCTGTCTAGCCATCCACCGCTGATCCAAAATAGGCTAACCGAGGGAGAGTGGGTTGCTGCTGGATCAGAGGCTGTTTTATGAACTCGTGGCTGTTTAACGAAGCGGTATAGCGTAACTTGATCGGTGATAGAGGGGGTAGCCGGTGTGATCCGCAGTAGGGCCATCGCAGTGCCGGGGGGCCGCTGCTTTAAACAGAGTTGGCGCTGCTCTATCTGCTGGCATTGCCACTGAGGCCCAGCGGGCTGCCACAGCAGATAGGGCGCTAGGGTGAGTGCTGAGCGACTTTGGGTGAGCGCTTGTAGGTAACGACGCTGCTGCTGTTGGGCCTGCAGAGCTAACTGCCCGCGTCGTTCGAGGCCACTCAGCAGGAGTAGAGGCAGTGTCATCAGTAGTAGGATCCAGTTCAAGAGGATAAAGCCCTGTTGGGCTTGTTTCCCTTGGTTGAGACGCTGAGCATGCACAATTAGGAGCAGGCGGTGGCGGAAGTGTTGTTCGTCGCTGTAGAGCAACTTTATGGCCTATTTTCTAGCTGTATAACCGCGTGTAGCCGCTGAATGATCGCTGGTCGGCGTGTTAAACATCCCTGCAGGCTAAGCTCTACCCAGGAGGCACCGGGTGGATGCACTATTTGAAAACGTTGCACGGTGATGATCCGCTCATCCATTAAATCTTCCCAACGACTGCTGTGGCAAGTGATCACTCCCTGTTGAGTCTCTAAGTTCCCCTGCCGCAGTCGGTAGCCTAGGGTCGTAGCCAATCCTGTCGGGCTCCTACCGCTCATAAAGCCGTTACGATTACGATCGTAATAGAGCAGTAGGCAAGAGGCCGCAGGCTCCCCTGGATAGTGCCCCACGACCAGCGGGGCTGGCAGAGGCAACCTGGCCTGAGAGGCGTGCAGGCCAGTTGCCCTGTAGATGAAACCGGCACGTTTTAATAGAGTCGCTATTGTATGGAGGTGCTGTTGTAGAGTGTAGGTTAAGTAGTAGCGCTGATACTGTTGCTGAACTTGAGAGATCAACTGGCTCACCGCCCCTAGGGAGGCTAGCGCGATTACACTCCCTAGTGTTAACCACAGCAGTAGGCTTGGTAGAGAGAAGCCACGGTGGTAACTCATCGGCAGGGCCTGAGTGTGGTGAAATTTGCCTGCTCACTGCAGCGGCTGAGTCTTCCCTTACTCGATAGAACCACTCTGATCTGATAAGGGCCATTGCGTAACTGCAAGCGAGTCGCCGCAGTGGCCCCCGATCCCCCCTGGAAACGTGGTCGGGGAAAATGGGGAGTCGTCAATAGCTGAACGGTCGAATGGGGTAATATCCAGTGTAGGGGTGCTGCTTCACAGCGGGGATGTTGAGAGAGCTCACGGGCCCAGAGGCACCAGTGACCGGTAGCTGATCGCTGGTGTTGGACTGTTAGCGTCTGTTGTCGTTGGTTAGCCAGGCTATGCACTTGAGCTAAGAAAGCCAATAGGGCGCTGCTGCTATCCTCCAAAGCGAGGCGCTGCTGTTGGTGCTGCCACCCCTGCAGCGTATAGGCGCTAAACAGGGCGATGATACTGAGCGTTAATAACAGCTCTACCAGCAGGAGACCACGCATCGATTATGCTCCGCTCTATCCCTATCAAGAGCGTTAGCTTGCAAGCATGCGTAGCTGGTAGCTAGTTCAGGTGGCTAGAATTGTAAGCTTCATTCCAAAAAAAAGGAGAGGGCGCTTGAATGTCATCCACGATAAGGCTCGCGAGGGGCTAGACAGCAATAGGGGCTTTAATCGCCGGATGGGGATGATAGTCTACTATTTCAAAGTGATCAAATTGATACTCAAATAGCGAGGCAGGTTTGGAGGTGATCTTTAAACATGGGAGCGGCCTTGGCTGGCGGCTTAGCTGTAATTCCGCTTGGCTCATATGATTCAGGTAGAGGTGGGTATCGCCGCCACTCCAGACAAAGTCACCAACTGCTAAGTCGCACTGTTGGGCCACCATATGGGTCAATAGCGCATAGCTGGCGATATTGAAAGGCAGCCCTAAAAAGACATCACAAGAGCGCTGATAGAGCTGGCAAGAGAGGCGATTATCACCATCGACATAAAATTGAAAGAGTGCATGGCAAGGCGCTAGTGCCATCTGATCGAGTTCACCGACATTCCAGGCTGAGACCACCAGCCGTCGTGAGTGGCGATTCTGTTTCAGCTGTTGTATCACTTGGCTCAGTTGATCAACGGAGTGACCCTGAGCTGTCCCCCAGGCACGCCACTGTTTGCCATAGATAGGGCCTAATTCACCGTGAGCATCGGCCCAGGCGTCCCAAATGCTGACTTGATGTTGTTGTAAGTCAGCCACCTGGGTGCTTCCCTGTAAAAACCAGAGCAGCTCATGAATAATTGAACGCAGATGGCAACGTTTTGTGGTGACCAAAGGGAAGCCTGCTTGTAGATCAAAGCGCATCTGGTAGCCGAAGATAGAGAGTGTTCCCACCCCAGTACGGTCTGGCTTGCATGAACCGCTGCGCAAAATATGCTCTATTAAGGTGAGGTACTGTTGCATGGAGAGTCCTTGTGCTAGGCAGCTCGACGATAGGCCAGAATGAGTAGTACCAAACCGGAAATGATCATCGGTAGTGATAGCTGCTGCCCCATGGTCAGTGTGCCGGTTTCTGTGGCCAATTGTGGATCAGGTTCGCGGCAATATTCTACTATAAAGCGGAAAAAACCATAGCCAAAGAGAAAGAGTCCAGAGAGTACCCCAGTTGGACGAGAAGGATGTCGAAAGGGTTTTAGCAGGAGAAATAGCAACACGCCTTCTAACAGCGCTTCATAAAGCTGAGAGGGGTGGCGGGGCAGTGGACCAGCTTGTGGAAAGATTACCCCCCAAGGCAGCATCGTCACTCGTCCCCAGAGCTCACCATTAATAAAATTACCGATGCGCCCCAGCCCTAAGCCGATGGGAACCCAGGGGGCAATAAAATCAGCAACCGATAAAAAATGGCGGTGAGTCCGTTGTGCGAACCACCACAAAGCGATGATCACCCCGAAAAGCCCTCCGTGGAATGACATTCCCCCTTCCCAAATGCGCAGTATAGAGAGGGGATCGGCGATAAAAGCTGGGCGTTGATAAATGAGGGTATAACCAAGCCGTCCCCCAAAAAATAGTCCAAAGAAGCAGGTTTGTAGCAGCGTTTCTACCTCCCCATTGTGCCAACCGCTGTTAGGCTGGCGTGCCTGTCGCTTGGTTTGCCACAATGCAAAGCAGAAACCCAATAAGTACATCAGGCCGTACCAGCGCAAGGCGATTGGCCCGATAGAAACGATGATTGGATCGAGGTGTGGCAGCAGCCACGGTTCAGTGTTCATGGCTTGTTGACGTTAAGTCATTATAGTTCATAAGTTTTAGTTTATAGTGGCGGGGCTTGATCGACGGTGTTTCTTCAGGACAAGGCAGTGCTATGCTAGCAAACTCCTGCAGGACTTGCCGATAAACATTGCGTTTAAAGGAGACTGCTTGGCGTACCGGATACCAGTAACTCACCCAGCGCCAATCATCGAACTCTGGCGTGCCCGTAGCACGAACGTTGACGCACTGTTCATCCCCTTGCAGGCGGAGTAGGAACCATTTCTGTTTTTGTCCGATACAGAGAGGCTTGCTGTGCCAGCGGATGAGGCGTTTTGGAATTTGGTAGTGTAACCAATGGCGGGTACTACTTAAGAGGCGCACCTCTTTGGGGGAAAGGCCGACCTCTTCGTATAATTCACGGTACATCGCTTGTTCTGTAGACTCTCCTACATTAATGCCGCCTTGGGGAAATTGCCAGGCATGTTGACCACAACGTTTCGCCCACAGCAGTTGGCCCGCCAGGTTGCAGATAATGATACCAACGTTTTGGCGGTAGCCTTCACTATCTATCATAAGCCGGATCTCAGTGAATACAGGATATCCTAATAGCCAGGATTGTGACATACAACGTGACTTCAGGTAAATAGTTGACATAAAGCGGAGTGCTTTGGATAACTTGTGGTATTAGGCCAGTTTATGTACAGATACTAGGAGGTAACCGCAAGGTTATGCACTTATTCTGTGGATATCTGTGTGAAAAATTGGCGTATACTTTTAGAATAACGAGGACTTCCTAATTTTTCAAAAAGGTTCATGGTTAAAATAAAACTTGAAAAAACAACTAGTTATTTTTACTTTTTTCTTTAAATTAACAGTTATTTCTAGTGGATGTAATCAATCGAACTCGGGTTGGTGAAAGATTAGCCAGATGTGACTTTATGCACAAGGGCTCTTGACACCTTACCTAAGTAGTGCATTAGAGTCGTAGGGATTGACTATTAAAATGATAAACCATACTGATTAAACGCTATTTTACAGTACTCCGAGGATGGCTGTGGATAACTTCTAGTTCATTGATCGTCTTTTAACTTCACCAGCCAGGGTCGTTCTGCTACGCTAGCTAGAATGAACCAGTTATCCTCTTTGTCCCACGTGTCACCAGACAATGAACTACAGCTTTGCCAGCGCGCTGGTGCCTTAACAGGTTGCAGGCTGGATACCTTAGCGGCTAGCGTCGGATTAGTGGTTCCGCAGTCGATAGGGAATACCAAAGGCTGGGCTGGGTTACTCATCGAACAGACTTTAGGGGCCAGTAGTGGCAGCAAGCCGCAGCAAGATTTTCCGCACTTGGGGATTGAGTTAAAAACAATTCCCGTTGATGAGAGAGGTAAGCCTTTAGAAAGCACCTTTGTCTGTGTTGCCCCTTTGATCGGGAATAGCGGACTCACCTGGTCTACCAGTTTGGTCAAGCATAAATTGCAGCGGGTGTTATGGATCCCCATTGTTGGCCAGCGTGGCTGCTTATGGGCCGAAAGATGGATTGGCGTCCCACTATTATGGTCACCCAGTTCACAACAGGAGCAGCAACTGCAAGCTGATTGGGAAGAGTTGATGGATTACATTGTTCTGGGTAACTTGGCCCAGATTTCCGCTTATCAGGGTGAAATCTTGCAGCTACGACCTAAAGCAGCTAATAGCCGTGCGCGAACGTCAGCCGTGGATGACAAAGGGCGCCCTATCAGCGCCTTGCCCTTGGGATTTTATCTCAGAAGCGCCTTTACAGCACAGCTGTTAGCTTAAGTCAATAATACCCTTAACTAGCCTATGGCTTACTGAAACCTGGAATATATGTCAATTTTTGTAACTTATATTCGATTTTAATTTTTTAGTTCTTAATGATATTTTCAAGTTGAGTTCTGGTGTTGTATTGGTTTCTCAAACCATCGCCATTTCAGGAACCGATTAGACCTGAAAGGTGCTTTGAGCATCTCATGATAGCTAATGGAGGGTATGACTGATGGGAAATAAAGAAAGTAGAGACAGTCTTATCCAATATGAAATGAGTCTGAACGAAGGGGTTGTTTCTAACCTGAAATGAGCCCAAAAGTG
>WUUC01212074.1_pt1 | contig 32168 bp, 27 predicted proteins | sample 6278441 | NCBI WGS metagenome assembly WUUC01 (sample SAMN13675441, study PRJNA597444) | soil metagenome | isolation source: soil | place: USA: Washington | collected 2017-10
CTTTTGGAGAAAATTTCGTGAACCTGCTCTCCATTTGCTGAATATGCAGAACCAGCCGGTCCATAGCAACCACCACATCGGTTTCCTGGGTGAAGAAACCCCCATCCTGCCAACCGGGTTTATTGTTCATCTTATATTGATACGATACGTTGGGAAATAAATCGCTTATAAATGTAAAAAACGAATAATCATTTTATTTCCCCGACGATGACAGCTTTATCATCGAAGGCGAGCTGCTTTCTTCCTTCGTCCCTTCAAGAATAAGATCCTCGATTTCAATTACAACGCCTTTGAGTTTTGCCTCTTCGTTTCTTTTGAACGTAGCCTTGCCGGAATACGCTACTACTTCAAAAATATCCTTGTCAATTTTCTTCAACTCAGAACTTCCCTGGCTTGAACTGGCAGATAATATGCCGTTTTCGAATGTCACTATTACTTCTGTTACGGCACTGCCTTCCGGAAATTTATACTTACCAGTATATTCCTGTAGCGAATCCGGTGCTGGTGCTTGCTGGGCATTAAGTATAATAGCCGCTGATATTGCCAAAAGCAAAAAAACAATTTTTTTCATCTTTAAAAATTTGGTTTAAATAATTATTACAGGAAGATACAAAAATCAAATCAGTCATCCTTATTGCCACAGCGAACTTTGTCAAATCTTATAACCCTTCGTAAATCACGGCAGCTCCCTGTCCTACCCCGACGCACATCGTTGCCAGTCCATACTTTGCCTTTGTTCTTTTCATTTCGTGAATAAGCGTAGCGGATATACGGACCCCACTGCATCCGAGTGGATGCCCGATCGCAATAGCGCCGCCGTTTACATTTACCTTGGTAGTGTCAAGTCCAAGGTCACGGATGCAAGCAATAGATTGCGAAGCGAATGCTTCATTCAGTTCTATGAGATCAAGATCGTTTATTTTCAGTCCTGCCCGTTCCAAAGCTTTTTTTGTCGCCGGTACCGGGCCAATACCCATGATGGCGGGATCGACACCCGCCACTGCCATCGAAACTATTTTTGCCAATGGAGTTAACTCGTACTTCTTTACCGCTTCTTCACTTGCCAGCAGCATGGCGGCCGCGCCATCATTAATGCCCGAAGAATTACCGGCTGTTACGGTGCCATCCTTAACAAATGCCGGTTTTAATACCGCTAATTTTTCTAACGATGTTTGTCGCGGATGTTCATCATGCATAAGCCAGCTTATCAATCCATCTTTATAAAGTTCCACCGCCGCTATCTCATCATAAAATTTATTTGCTTCTTTCGCAGCAAAATATTTTTGCTGCGATTGTAATGCAAATACATCCTGTTCTTCTCTTGAAATATTCCATTGCTTTGCCACGTTCTCCGCTGTTTCTCCCATGTTGTATGGATAATACAAAGAGGCCAGCTTTTTATTTACAAAACGCCAGCCCATCGTAGTATCGTATGTATCTACGGTTCTTGCAAATGGCGCACTGGATTTGGCAGTGACAAACGGTGCCCTTGTCATGCTTTCTACCCCGCACGCAATAACCAGCTCTGCATCGCCGCACATGATCTGCCTCGATCCATCCATAATGGCCTGCAGGCCCGAAGCACACAAACGGTTCACGGTGTTACCAGCCACTGTAACAGGTAATCCCGCCAGCAACGCCGCCATTCTTGCCACGTTGCGGTTATCTTCACCCGCCTGGTTAGCTGCACCTGCTATCACATCTTCAATAGCCCGCACATCCACCGTGTCGTTGCGTTGCAATAAAGCGATGATGACACCGGCCAGGAGATCATCGGGCCGTGTCGCTGCAAGGGCACCTCCATATTTTCCTACAGGGGTCCTTAGAACGTCTATGATATAAACTGCTTTCATTTTTTTCAATATTATTAGCTAGGCATTATATTACTATCATCTTCCGTTGAATCTGCTTCCGCGAGGAGCAGATTCAATGGGACCGGAATGGCATCGGATAGCTCTTGGATATTGTGTTTTCTGTCGCTATTCTGCAAGCTGGTTTCATTAAACCAGGACGATGAGCAAATAACGTAAAAATTTTGCTACAGTATCCTTGAAGATTTCGAATGCCCGATTTAACTATTTGACCAAAGTAAAAGCAGCTATTCACTGCATATCGTCTCTGCAAAGCCATGGCAAGGCTTTATCTTTGCAAAATCATGAAAAATGCTGCAAGGAACATACGGCACCTGGTTTTAACCGACATCGAAGCCTATTTGTTAACCATAGGTGAAAAGAAATTCAGGGCCAAACAAGTGTATGATTGGCTTTGGCTGAAACCGGTGCGCAGTTTTAATGAAATGACAAATCTTTCCAAAGAGTTACGGCAGAAACTAACCGAAGATTTTACGTTGCCGGCTTTAAAAATTGATCATACGCAACATTCTGAAGACGGCACTTTTAAATTACGTTTTAAAACACACGATGGCCATTTTGTAGAGGGGGTGCTAATTCCGACAGCTTCCGGCCGGTATACGGCCTGTGTATCATCGCAGATCGGGTGCAGCCTCAGTTGCAGGTTTTGCGCTACGGGGTATATGGACCGCAAGCGCAACCTTGATTTTGATGAGATCTATGATGAAGTAGTATTGCTGAATGATGTATGCGAAAAAGAATATGGAAAAAAACTCAGCAATATTGTTTACATGGGTATGGGTGAGCCATTACTTAATTATAAAAATGTATTGCGCTCCATAGAACGCATTACTTCACCGGAAGGCCTGGCCATGAGTCCAAAACGTATCACTGTTTCTACCGCCGGTGTTGCTAAAATGATCAGGCAGTTGGGTGACGATAAAGTGAAATTCAAATTAGCCTTATCGCTTCACGCCGCTAATGATCAGAAACGTCATGGGATCATGCCAATCAACGAAACCAACGATATTCAATCATTGATTGATGCGTTGAATTATTTTTACAAGCAAACAAAAAACGAGATCACGTTTGAATATATCCTTTTTAAGAACCTCAATGATTCGTTGACAGACGCTGATGAGTTAATAAAGATCTACCGGCAGGTGCCCGCCGATCTTGTCAACCTGATCGAATACAATCCCATTGATGCAGCTACGTTTGAAAAGCCGGAAGAAGACAAGGTCGAAGCCTTTATGTATTACCTGGGCAAGCATCGGGTAAATGCACGCCTTCGTCGAAGCCGTGGAAAAGATATTGATGCTGCTTGCGGGCAACTGGCTAACAAAGAAGAACATTCCGCCTGATTAGCGCCAATTTTTACTAAATAATCAATTACATTTTGATTTTGTTAACTACGCCAGCCGTTCATCGTTGGTTTTTGCCTTCTACGAATAACTTCCTATTTCTTATTAAACTTTCTTCCCCGCATGGGGTCTGTTATTCGTACAAATCATTTTAACAAACCGTGCCGGAAGTTCACAGAAACGTTTGGCATCTAAAACACAAAGAATATGAAGAAAATACTGTTAAGTGCAATGGTAGTTGCGTTGGTTGCTACCGCGTCTTATGCCCAGGAAATACCTGAGCGCAAGGCCCCCCGACATGAAACAAATCGAAAACATCATCGGGGTGATGACTTTAAAAGCCTCAATCTTTCAGTAGAACAGAAAGCTCAGTTCAAAGCTTTGAACGAGGAGAACCGCAAACAAATGGCGGAATTGAAAAAGAATGACAATATCACGGTAAAAGAATGGAAGAGTAAACACGAAGCGCAGCGCAAGGATCACAAGGCAAAATTGAAAAGCTTATTAACCGAAGAACAAAAAGCGCAACTAGAAAAATCGAAAGCAGAAAAAAAAGGCCGGTTTGAACAAAGATCAAAGGCAAGGACTGGGAAAATGAAAGCGGATCTTGGCCTCAGCGAAGAACAATCAGCCAAATTGAAAAGCAGCCGTGAAGCGATGAAGTCAAAAATGAGTGCTATCCGCGAAAACAAATCGCTGACTGATGAAAACAAAAAAGAGCAGGTAAAAGAGCTCATGAAGAAACAAAAAGAAGAGATGAAATCGATATTAACGGAAGAGCAGCTTAAAAAATTAGAAGAGCAGAAAAAACAAAGGCCAACAAGAAGAAAGGCGATATAAAGAATGTTGTTTAATGATTAGTAAGGGCTCCTGGTAATTACCAGGGGCTTTTTAATTATCTTTGCTCCTCATCAATTTACTGTTGTAAAACAGCAATTACTACACATGAAAAAGAAATCAAGTCATTTCGACAAGTTTAAGCCTAAAAAAAGTAACGCAGCTATTAAAGAAAGTTTCCGCCAGGAAAAAAGAAAAGTAAAGAAAGAAAGGGAGGAATACTTTGAACAAAAAAGAGCGGAGGTAAGAAAACAAAAGACTGAAGGCGGGGCAAACAGGGTACATGGATCAAAGTACAAGGCCCCGGGTACGAGAAACAATGAAGGAGCCGATAAACAAGTAAAGGGTAACCGGCCACAGACAACGGGCAATAAGCAACAGGTAAATAAAAGGCAAGAGGCAACGGGCAACCAGTCACCAACTTCTCCGAAGCGGTCAGAAGTGGTGCCAGCAAATCCTAAATCGCAAACTGCAAACCTGTCTGAAGGAACGAGGAATCGCCCGGGCAAATCTCAAACCTCAATCCCTCTGGCTGTCGGAATCAAGCCTCAATCCTCAAAACCTAAACTTCAAACTTCTTCAGCCCCCATTTCCAGAGCTCCGGACCTGATGCCGCTGAATAAATTTTTAGCTCATAGCGGTATTTCGGGAAGAAGAGAAGCGGCTGAAATAGTGAAACAGGGAAAAGTAAAAGTGAATAATACTGTCATCATTGAGCCGGGCCATAAAGTATCAGCAAATGATGAGATAAGAGTAAACGGTAAAAAAATATTCGTATCAAAGAACCTGGTTTATATTTTACTCAATAAGCCCAAGGATTATATAACAACCACCGATGATCCGCAGGGAAGAAAAACGGTGCTGGATATTATCGGAAAAGCAACGCCCGAAAGAATCTACCCGGTTGGGCGGCTAGACAGGAATACATCTGGTGTTTTATTACTCACCAATGATGGAGAACTTTCTCAAAAATTGACACATCCCAGCAATAACATCAAAAAAGTATATGCTGTTACGTTGAACCGCCCGTTGGATAAAAAGGATTTTGACAAAATATTAAAAGGTGTAATGCTCGAAGACGGCATGGCAAACGTCGATGCATTGGCATACGCTGATGTGTCAGACAAAGCAGTTTTAGGTATTGAAATTCATAGTGGCCGGAATCGTATTGTCCGCCGCATATTTGAAGCATTGGGTTATGATGTAAAAAACCTTGACCGGGTGATCTTTGCCGGGCTTACTAAGAAAAACATAGAACGAGGAAAATGGCGGTTCCTGTCGGAGAAAGAAGTAAGAGATTTGAAACATTTTGGAAAAGGGAAATAGACCACGAATAACAGGAATGGTAAAAATTTTTCACAAATACCTGTAACAGGCTTACATGAAACTTGCAGAGCTGACCATCTTTGAAGACGACGATTTTATTGCATTGAATAAACCTTCGGGATTATTGTCTATACCTGACAGGGAGGGAAAAGAAATCTCTTTAAAAAGTCTATTGGTTGAAAAATACGATACGATATTTACGGTCCACCGGCTGGATAAGGACACCAGCGGACTGATTGTTTTTGCAAAAAATCAAATAGCGCATCGCCATCTTTCCATGCAGTTTGAAGAAAGACAAACTGAAAAGATCTATGTTGGACTGGTTCTCGGTTCGCCAGCCAGTGAAAAAGGAAGCATTGACCTGCCGATAGCCGAGAATATGGTGACAAGAGGAACGATGATCATTAACCGCCGCGGTAAACAATCGTTAACAGACTATGAAGTGCTGGAAAGTTTTGGCACTTTTTCATGGATGCAATTCCGGATACATACCGGCCGCACCCACCAGATCAGGGTGCATATGAAAGATCTCGGCCACCCCATAGTTTGTGATGAATTATACGGCGATGGTAAACCCTTCTTACTCTCATCGTTGAAAAGCAAATTCAAATTATCTAAAAACGAGCTGGACGAAAGACCCCTGGTAAATCGCCTGGCATTGCATGCCTATCGTCTTGGCTTCACCAACCCCAATGGCAAAAAAATAGAATTACAAGCTGAACTACACAAAGACCTGAAAGCCTCATTGCAGCAATTGGGAAAATGGAAGAAAAAGAAATAACGCCCAGGTACGGGATATTACCATATTGATTTCATCTGCCAGACATTAACCTGTTCAAACGCCACATTTTTCCCGTTGCTGAATAATTCAATACCATTATTTTCCTTACCAGGAAAAAGCTGCGTAGTCATGACGGCCTCACCATCATTGGCAAAGACTTCAACAATACTCTTATCAAAAAAAATACGCAGTTTTATTTTACCCTTTTTTGGTTTTATAAACGTTTCGTACCGGCTTAGTTTTTCAAAATTCTTATGAAAGCTGGCATCCCCGGCTTTTGACCGGTCGGTATATAAAATTTGCTTGTCAGAATCATATCCGATTTCGATATACTGGTCACTGCCTTTTGCAAGGCGGATACCCGCGATACTTCCGGCAGAAGGACTAAAAATCAACTCCGCTTCCAGAGCCTGGCCTCTTACAGGTAGCAGGTGAGAATTTTTAACGAGGATATTTTTCCATGTCCGAACTGCAGACCTTAATTGCTTTACCCGCGAAACAGGTTGTTGCATCAATATCCATTCTCCCTCTATTTTCTTAACGGTCATTTCCCTGGGTAATGACATGGCGCTTTTCCAGGGTGAGGTAGGAATATCATTGGCGTAGTTCCAGTTATTGGCCCAACCTATGCTCACCGGTTTAGCAGCAGCAGGAAGATTATTAAAAGCAATAGCTGCGTAATAATCAGAACCATGATCAGGTCGGTAAATTTTAACCGGTGTACTTTCATTTATGAAACGTGTACCGTCAAACCTGCCAACAAAATATTGCATGTACGGCGAAGGAGAAAGCATGAATACCCATTTTGTTTTTCCCGGCTCATCTTGTTCAGGAACTTCAAACAAATCAGGGCATTCCCAAATGCCTGTCGTATCACCTGCAGGGCCGAACTCACTCATCAACTCCCACTGCTTTAAATTTTGTGATGTATAAAACTGTGCCTTTTTTTCGACAGGCAGCATGACAGCCATCACCCATTTTTGCTCCGGTTCATACCAGAATACTTTTGGATCACGAAAATCTTTTTTGCCCAGGTGAAGCACAGGGTTACGATTATATTTCATCCAGGTTCCACCATCATCCAGGCTATAAGCGATATGCTGCGATTGATTTACTCCCTCAATATGCGCCGTGTAGACCGCAACCATAGGTATTTGACCGGGCTGATTGGCAAATCCGCTCGTATTATTTGTATCTACTACGCAGCTTCCTGAAAATATCATGGTATCTTTTTCTTCAGCAATAGCGACAGGCAGGTGTTGCCAGTGAATGAGATCTTTACTGATTGCGTGCCCCCAACTCATATGTCCCCAACGATTGCCCATGGGATTAAACTGGTAAAATAAATGGTATTCCCCTTTATGATATACCAGCCCGTTCGGATCGTTCGCCCAGTGAATAGAAGGAGTAAAATGAAACTGCGGCCTGTATTTCTCTTTATAAAAAGAATTTGATTGCGCAGCTGTTACAAAATGAAATAAACACGTTAATGCTAACAGGATGGTCCGCATGGCATCTATTTTTAGAAAAAAAAATTAATCACCTACCATTTTCTTCTCGAGGTCTTCCAGGGATACTCCTTTTGTCTCAGGAACTTTCATCAGCACCCATACTAATTGCAGCACCATCATGCCTGCAAAAAATGCAAAGATGGGCCATGGATTCTCTTTGAAGATCCCGTTGTCTTTATCTAAAAATGCCGGAGTGATCAACGTAATTATTGCGGCAAATATCCAATGCACACTGGCGCCAAAAGATTGCCCAGCAGCACGGATCTTATTAGGAAAAATCTCGGAAAGGAAAACCCATATCACAGCGCCCTGCCCAATGGCATGCGCCGCGATAAAAATTAACAGGAACGTCATCAAAAAAGCGGGGCTTGCATGCGAATAAAAAGACCACGCTACCAGCGAAAGACTTAAGATATAACCGAGCGAGCCGATGATGAGTAATGTTTTTCTTCCAAGGCGATCAATCAGGTAGAGGCCAACAAAAGTAAAAAGCAGGTTTGTTCCGCCAATCGCAATTGAATTAAGTAATGAATCTTTTTCAGCCAGACCACTTAATGACAAAATCTCCGGCGCATAGTATAATATAAAGTTGATGCCCGATAACTGGTTAAAAAAAGCGATCATAAAAGCGAGCCAGATGATCTTGTTATGCCGGACACTGAAAAAATCCGCTGACCTGTTTAGCGCCGCTTCATGCTGGTTACGGGCTATAATAGACGATACTTCGGCCTCAGCATCAGCAACACCGATCTGCGTTAAAACTTCTTTGGCTTTAGCGAGGTCATTCTTTTTGGTGATCAGCCAGCGTGGACTTTCCGGTACGCCAATTACCATGATGGTATATATAATTGCCGGAACCGCCAATACACCAAGCATCCATCGCCAGTCATTATCGCCACCGACGCCTTCGAGAAAATAGTTAGAAAGAAAGGCGATCAAAATTCCAAAAACAATATTGAATTGGTACATGGCACTCAACCTTCCTCTTGTTGCAGGCGTTGATATTTCTGAAATATAGACCGGCGCCGCTACTGATGAAACACCAATACCTACGCCACCCATAAAACGAAAAAAAGAAAAAGTATAAGGGTCCGGTGCCAGGGCGGAACCGATTGCAGACACTGCGAATAAGATCCCTATCCAGAACAATGTTTTTTTTCTGCCAAGCTTTTGTGTTGGTATTCCTCCGAATACAGCTCCGGCAACGGTTCCCCATAATGCCATAGACATAATAAAGAACCCATGAAACCACGGCGTAGTATTCCAAAGTTCCTTGATAGGTTGATTAGCGCCTGAAATGACAACTGTATCAAATCCGAAAATAAAGCCGGCGAGTGCCGCGACAATGGACCATTGAAAGAGTTTACCCTTATTCATAAGCTAGCATTGATTGTTAAAGGAAGATAACAAAAAATCACCTGCTTGTTATATCATTTCAAAACAAACACTCCCAGGCGCCTCCAACATTTCCAGTAACAGCAAAAATGCAAACGAACAAAGAGCAAAAGGCATCTCCCCGTGGTTGTTTCTACCACTGACAGATGATACGGTAGTTTTTTGACGTCTTATTATGAGCTCAACATTTTTCCAATGCCTGCAGAATATCGTTTAAGATATCATCGCGGTGTTCCAAACCAACAGAGATGCGGATAAGGCCGGGCGTAATGCCAACAGCACTTCTTTCTTCATCAGTCAGTTTTGAGTGTGTAGTGGAAGCAGGATGTGAAGCAATACTCCGGGTATCGCCGAGGTTATTGGTCATCGAAAGCATTTGTAATGCATTTAAAAAATTCCGGCCGCCTTCAACGCCGCTTTCAATTTCAAACGTAAGGATGCCGCCACCGTTCGACATTTGTTTTTTTGCAATATCATATTGCGGATGATCGGGAAGGAAAGGATATCTTACCTGGCTGAGTTTAGGATGAGCCTGTAATGCATTTGAAAGATACAGGGCATTATCTGCATGTTTTTCCATGCGGATAAATAAAGTTTCGAGGCTCTTGGTCAACACCCATGCATTAAAAGGGCTCATTGACGGGCCGGTATTACGGATAAACAAATACAATTGCTTAACCAATTCTTTTTTTCCGACAACGACTCCACCCAATACTCTTCCTTGCCCGTCGATGAATTTAGTTGCTGAATGTAAAACGAGATCTGCGCCAAACTGGATAGGCTGCTGCACGGCCGGAGTTGCAAAGCAATTGTCGACTACCAACAAAATATGATGTTGTTTGCATATCCCGGCTACATATTCAATATCAATAATATCAAGACCAGGATTAGAAGGCGTTTCTACATACAACATTTTTGTAGCAGGCCTTATTAATGCATCAATTGTTTCCGGTCTTGTCATATCAAAGTAAGAATACTCAATACCCCATTTTGGTAAATATTTCGTGAGAATGGTATGTGTAGAACCAAAAACCGCCGACGCTGAAATGATATGATCACCTTTGTTTAAGAAGGTCATGAATGTAGCGAAAATAGCCGCCATACCCGTACCGGTGGCTACGCCATCTTCCGCACCTTCAAGCACGGCTATTTTATTTATGAATTCATCAACTGTTGGATTAGAAAAACGGGAATAGATATTTACATCCAGCGTATCATCCGCAAAAGCGGCGCCCATCTCCTCCGCGGATTCATAAGTAAAACTGCTGGTCAGGAATAAAGGAGTGGCGTGTTCTTTTTCGTTGGTTTGCTCGGTTTGAAGACGGATAGCTTTTGTTTCAGGATGCTGCGACATATTTCTGCGGTATCTTTTGTTTATGAAGCCGCGAAGATACGTGCAGAATTTAAATGTTATTCTAACGAACGATTGATTGACCAATAAACCTGTTCACTAACTATTCGCCCATATCCGTTTTATATACTTCTCCTTTTGATGTGTTGTACAAGTCATACCAATCCTGTTGCTCAAGATCTATGTCAAATGCATTTATGATATTGCGGATGCGTTGTTCATTTAATGTACCTATCAACGGTAAAGCACCTAACTTAATCAGCCACGCCACAGCGATCGATTCAACATTGGTGTTATAGCGTTTAGCAATCTCTCCCAATTTGTAATGCACCCGTACCGCTAAAGGATCTGTCCCGTTTTCAATTCTTCCCCCTGCAAGCGGTGCCGCGGCCAGCGGACGCATGTATCGCTGTTTAATGTAATCGATCTGCCCATTATCGAGAGCCGTTGTATTTAAAAGGTTTAACTCGATATGATTGGTAACGATGGGAACTTTAAGGTATGAAGCCAAAAGCTGGTGCTGGAAAACTGAAAAATTCGCTACCCCAATATTCCTGATCTTTCCCGAAGTCCTTAGCCGCTCCAGCGTAAGAGCAGCTTCTTCCAGGTTGGACAACGGATCTAGCTGATCCAGCAGGAAGATATCGATATAATCGGTCTTTAGTTTTAGCAAGGAATTATCAACGCTTTTAAGAATATGAGCAGCCGATGTATCATAATATTGTACTCTTACACCGGGGCGGTTAGCATGTGGAATATTTACACCGCATTTTGTAAACAAAACAACATCCTCTCTTTTAAATGATTTCTGTTTCATCACATTACCAAACAACTCTTCGCATTGATAACCGCCATAAATATCGGCATGGTCAAATGTATTGATACCCAACTCAAGGCATAGGTTCACAATTTTTTCCATTGTCGCCACCCCTGTAGCGCTTATATCTTGCCATCTCCAGAAGCCATACACGGCTGGTGAAACTTTTGGACCAGAATCGCTGAGATAAATTTTTTCCATCAGGCTAAATAATTTTTATTTGTTAAACTCACGGCGGTTAATGCTAAAAATTCATTTTGTTGGAATCAGTAACAGAGTTTCACACTACTAATTTAAGCAGCAATCCTGCAATTGCCGCAATTAAAATTATCCACGGCCCCTTTAGTTTTTAATATAAATCAGTGCTCGAGGAGAAGGGGCATATCAATGCGAATTCAAACGGGCGTGACTGGAACAAAGCATGATTACTTTTAAAACTTTTTCCGGCAGTTGAAGCTCATGCTGACTATATGTTTGCTGGTTAGTAAATGTTGCGGGGGTTAATGCAAAGAATAACACTTGCCTGTAATGGGCGAAGCGTTATTCTTTTAATACTTGCAGTATTATTTAATATCCGGTGTTGGTAATAGTATTCCCCCAAAGAGTAACCATGCCCAGAGCAAAGTCCATAATATATTAAATACCTGGGCGCCGATAAATGCCAATGCAGGTCTTCCCTCTTGTATTTTTACCAGTTCAGCAAATCTTGCTTCGAGGCCTATGGCCACAAAGGCCAGGGCAAACCACAGCGTACGTAAGCCATTTAAAAATCCACTCGCCTGCCGGGTTGTTTCGCCGGGAATTAAAAAGGAAAAAATCAATGAGACTACGATAAATCCCAGCACAAATTTTGGGAATCTTTCCCAAATTATTTTCAACCCCTTTCCCTCCGTAGCATTTGCCTGGCCAGGATTTTTGCGCAACGTCCACCATGCAGCTATAAAAAAAGCGGCAACGCCAATTAAAACATTCTGTGAAAATTTAATTATAACTCCTGCCTTGGTAGCAACGGGCCCCACCAATTCTGCTGCTGCTGTCACCGATGCCGTCGTATCAAGTGTTCCTCCTAACCAGGCGCCGCCTACTATTTCCGGTATACCCAGTTGTTTTATCAACCAGGGCTGAATGATCATCATAGGTATAGCCACCAACAAAACAAGTGTCGTGATATAAGATAACTTTTTCTTATCGCCCTTAATAGCACCACTTGCAACAATTGCCGCCGATACTCCACAAATAGAAACTGCCGATGCCAGTATTACTCCAAATTCATCATCTACTTTCAACTTGCGGCTTAGCCATAATGCAAAAAACCATACTACGCTAACTACGAGGATTGCCTGTAAAATTCCAGGCAGCCCGGCTTTAATAATATCGGTAAATAATACACCGACACCCAATATCACCAAGCCTGTTTTGATAAAAAATTCAGAACGTGCCGCTTCTTTCAGCCAGGCCGGCAACGTCGTAAGATTTCCAATCAGTAACCCAATCAGCAATGCAAAAACCACATATTCGATCCCGTAATAATTAACAGATTTATTGCCCGCTACGATCAACGAAACAATTCCTAAAACATAAATAAGGCCAAAGCCGGTACTGTATTTTCTGACACTGCCACCTGATAAGCGGATAGCAACAGAAGAAAGCAATGCGAAAACCAACCCAATACCTGTAATCAATGACAGGTTATTAATGGATAATACTTTTGTAAATAAATCATCCGTATTGTCCCACTTGTATATGGGGGTGGTAAATTTAAGACCCGGCGATGATAAGGCCACAATCAACACTGCAGCGATTAGCAGACTACCTATTATTACAGCCCAAATGTCTTCTGATAAATATGAAAGGAATTTTTTCTCTGTAATTTCCCCAGGCCCGCTTTCATCATATAATAATATTGCATCTCCTGTATCGTTTAGATCTTTGTTTTTGTTGGACGCCATTTTTTAATACTTTTTCTGAATTAGTAAAAGTATGGACTGGTTTTTATTTTGCAGGTATTGTTTTGAAAAAATAACTCCTTTCTCAGATCAAGATTATGGAAATAAAACAGCCTCGCCACATGATTACTCCTGTAGCGGTTTCCGCCAGTTAATTGCTGAAATATGTTCATATATCCAAACTGAAGATTATCATGTTTGTTGACATGATAATTGAATCCAAGAAAAAACGATTCTGATCGAAGTAATTATTGATGATCTGCTTACCAAAATTGATATGAACTTCGTCATTCACCACAAAAGAGAATGTTCCGGGCTGAAAATGTTTTTTGTTCAATGGAAACTGTGAAAAGAAATTATAGCGAACCCGGAAATTGAAATTATAACCATCAGCCAGCTTATCATCATTGAGAATTTTTCTACGCCATCTTTCTTCTAACCGGAACCATTGCATCATTCTAAGTTCCGGGTAGCGGGTATGCCATTGAAGTTGTTGCCAGGGACGATGTTCAGGCTGTGAAACATTTTTATGATTTTCAGCCGGGAAATGATTGACATAAGCATAGCCAGCTGTAAGTTTCAGATCATCTTTCAGGTAATAAGTAAGTCCTAACCTGAGAATGCTCTGAGAAAGATCAGCAATAAAATCTTCTTTTGTTCTTAAATGTACATCGGCCCAAAGTCCCCATTTATTATTGAAACGTGTTTGGTTGAAATAGCCTGCCCATATTTGATTTATACTTTGCGTTTGTTTTGTTTGAGCATTGCCCTCTGTATAAATAATAAAACCGCTGACAACTAAAAAGAATAGTTTAAATGATCGCTTATAAATACTATTTCCAAAGAAAAGATTTTTGCGATACAAGGTGAGTAGCGAACCGGACCCTGAACGGAGCGTCGCAACGAGGATGCTCAGGGGATTGAAGCATGTAACAAAAGATTGGTTCGGCTTTGCCTCGCAAGATGATGGTAGTAATGCAGCCCGGTTCATAAAAAATTTAAAAAATTAACTGACGCCGCGGTCGGATTCGAACCGACGTAAAAGGTGTTGCAGACCTGCACCTATCCTCTCGGTCACACGGCTGATATAAAATGGCATCCCGAAGAATCGGGACGCCTTCTCTAACTAATGCTTGCTATAGAAAGAAATAAACAACTGCCTGGTAAATTTTTTATAAGGAGTAACGCAGCGTGACGCCATATGTCCGCGGATCACCAAGTACTCCGGCATAGTGCCCGGCATTACCGCCTGCCGGTAATAGCTGCTCATAATAATCTTTGTCCAGCAAATTGCGGCCCCATACAAAGATTGAAAGACCAGTTGTATTCCTGAAACCAAATCTTCCATTGAGCAACGTATACCCTTCAATATTGAGATAGGCCGAAGGAGATGGACTGGAGGAGAACGATGAACGATAGTAACCATCTGCCGCTAAAAAGAATTTTCCAGCCTTGCCCAAAAAAGCAGCCGGCGTAGTGAACTCCCCGCCAAGCGACCCCGCCCATTTGGAGATGCCGGGAAGTTTGCCGCCGGAGATATCCTTAAATGCTACCTGCACGCCATCTTTTGATGCACCTGTTTCCTCTAACGGTAATGGTGCGTTGGTAAATGTAACATACCTGGCATCGGTATAAGCCACAGCCCCATAAAACGAGAAATGACTGTTGGCTTTGATATTAGCGTCAAGCTCCGCACCTTTTACATTCACCTTTTCTGCATTGGCGATGTAGCCACGATTCACACCCAATTGCGGAGACTGAACATTGGCCTGGTAGTTTTTTATATCTGTATTGTGAACAGTCAGGTTTAATGTGAAGTTATCAGCCGGCGTTGTTTTGATTCCAATTTCAAAATTTTTCACATCCTCCGGTTTTATTACGGCCAGATCAGTTGCAGGCTTACCGCTAATAGTTGGCAGACCGGCTACATTAACACCTACCGGTTTATAGCTTGTGGAATAGGTAACAAAAGTATTAATGCGCTTATTGGCCCTGTATGCCAATGTAAGCTGGTAAGTCAGGTTATTCTCATTTGCATCAGCCAGGTAAGACTGACTGCTATATACTCCATTCTTCAAAGCGAGCAATGCAGAATCAGCAGTTTGCAAACCACCTGCTGCAACCCGGTTGTAGCTTACATCTTTCTTGTCGTAGTTGAAACGAATACCAGGCAGAAGATGCAATCCGTTTGTTATCTCCCAATCAATGTTGGCGAATGCTGCTGCGCTCAGCGATTTGATCGAAGCCTTGGTGTAGATACCGTATCCTTCAAAAAGGCCAGGTGTTTCCCACAATGCACTGGTTGAACTTTTTGAAAAGCGCCATTGAGCCGAACCTGATTCTTCCGTACCGTCAATTTTAACTTCCTGGTCAATAAAGAACAGACCAGCGACACCGCTTAAGCGGGAGGAAAACTCACCGGCATATCGAACTTCCTGCGACCAATTCTTGTGTTTGGAAGGGTTTTGTGATTTCGCCAGAACCTGCAAGGCAGTGAAATCCCTGTCATTGGATGGATCCCAATTCCAGTAGCGCCATGCCGTGGTAGAGGTCAGTGTACCCGCTCCTATTTTGGTGTCTATGTTGAGTGATACACCACCGAGATCATTACCTGATCGCCACGGAGTGTCATGATCAATTTTCCGGTCGAAAGCGTTCAGGCCCGGCAGCGTATAGCCAAGATCACCAATGATCGAATTGAATTGACGGTATGCTGCCCGCTTTGTTTGTACAACACCTGCTACTACCTGTGCGTAGCCATCTGGCCGCTGGCGTGAATCATCTGCTGCCAATGTGATGGTGGTATTATCAGAAGGCTTATATAATAACTGGGCACGAAATCCCACGTTATTAATGTCGTTGGTATATTTCCCGGTACTTAAATTTTCAACTACACCATCACGCTGGGTGCCGGAAAAAGAAACACGTGCTGCAAATTTTTTGCTTAACGGTCCTGTAATGGAGGCTTTGGCCTGGACGTAACCATAGTTACCATAACTCACTTCAAAGGTGGCGCCCGGCTTGAAGGTCGGTTTGCGTGTGGTAATATTAAAGGCGCCCGAGGTCGTATTCTTACCAAAGAGCGTTCCCTGCGGGCCACGCAATACTTCAATGCGTTCTACATCTATGAAATCGAATGTGGCTGCTGCGGGACGGGCATAGTAAACACCATCTACATAAAAACCAACTCCCGGATCCAGACCATCATTGGTAAGCCCGAATGGTGAACCAAGTCCCCTGATATTAATTCCTGTGTTGCGGGGATTGGACGTGTACAGCTGAACCGACGGAACAAACTCCTTCACCCGGTTGACGTTGAAAGCACCGGCATCTTCCACCTGCGAGGCGGTTATTACCGAAATAGGAATTGGAACGTCCTGCAGCACTTCTCTGCGGCGGCGTGAAGTGACAATAACCGTGTCTCTTTGATACAGCGATTGCAACTGAATCAATATATTATTCACATTACTATTTCTGACAACCCGCTCCACGGGTTCAAAACCGGCAAATGAGACAACTAATGTGAAAGGAAATTTTTCGTTTACAACAAATGAAAAACGGCCGGTCGAATCAGTCAAAGTACCTGCTTCACTGTTTTTTAATGCTATACTGGCATAAGGAATGCCGTCGTTGTTTTCATTAACTATACGACCGGTCACTTGTGCAAATGCCAGTGCTGGTGATACTAATGCTAAAAAGAAAATGATACGTTTCATGCCTGAGTTTTGACTGATCAAAAATTATTTAATAGTCTATTAAATTAGTAGACTAAATATGCAAAAAAATATTATGCCATTTAAGAATAGCTTTTACACGATAAAAAAACCAAGGGCCAACATCGTTGAAAGGTTATATACATATATTCTTTTGTGATTTGCTTGACAAAAATAGGGGAGCTTTATTATCCTACCAAATTTGTAGACTTTTATTTTATAAAAACTCCTCACGACTTTGCGAACACTAAATTCCTAAATAACGTTAACGAGAATTTTTATGCTCCACACCATCACCACAACTCCCAAAAGTATAAATGAAGTTTTGCGTGGAAGCTTGCCTGCGAGTCTTGCTGCAATAGGAGCTGCTATTACTCCACCAATAACAAGCGCAAGAATTACCTGCCAGTTCTGTACACCTATTAATGTAAAAAATGTAAAGGCACTGGCAAGCGTTACAAAAAATTCGGTAAGACTAACCGATCCGACCACATACCGTGGTGTTCTTCCTTTTGTTATCAATGTAGAAGTAACAATAGGTCCCCACCCGCCACCGCCGAAAGAATCAAGAAATCCACCAGCACCCGCCAGCCAGCCATAACGTTTGAACTTCTTTTTTAAGTTGATGGGCCTGAAAGCATTGCTGAAAATTTTTATACCGAGAAGCAAGGTATAAATTGCCATGGCCGGCCGAAGATAATTCAGATGGGTATCATCAAACTTTACCAGCAGCCATGCACCCAGTACAGCGCCAAGTATGCCCGGTATTACCAGGGCTTTAAAAAGTTTCTTATTTACATTCCCAAATTTATAATGACTGTAGCCTGAAGCACCACTTGTAAACATTTCAGCAGTATGGATGCCGCCACTAATAGCAGCAGGGCTCACATTTGCCGACTGCAGTATAATGGAACTGGTAACTCCGTAACCCATGCTGGTAGCGCCATCCACCATCTGCGCACAAAAACCGGCCAGTACCATCCAGGGAAAATTCTTATCAAGTGTCTGGTACCATTTGATTGTTTCGTCAGTCATACTCCGCAGAGGCAGGTAAGAAAAAATAAAATGCCCGATCAGCATCAATGCAAACCCGATCAATGAATAGGTTGCTATTTTCCGCCAGCGCTTTTCCTTTTCTGTATTATCCTTTTGTACAAGTATTTTCGTCAGGGCATTCAACTTCTTGACCTTGTATTCAAAATTTCCATTTAGCCGGTTCCGGATAATTTGCATATTATCCAGCACTTCATCCAATTCACCCGGCAATGTATCATTAAAAGTTTCCTTCAGCCGTTTTGCGATCGTAGGCGATTTACCATTGGTCGATATTGCGATTTTTAAATTGCCTTTTTTCACAACCGAGCCCAGGTAAAAATCACAGAGTTCCGGGGTATCCGCAACATTCACCAATTTGCCTTTTTGCCTGGCGTCATTTTGTATGATCTCACTCAGCACCCTGTCGTTAACTGCAACAATAGCGAGATCGCATTCATCAAGATCGGTCTTATCATAAGGTCTTTCTTCTAAGGCGATGGTTGGATGATGCTGTGCTACTTCTTTAATATCATCGCTGATTGTCGTGGCTACCAGCAACACTTTTGTAGCCGGAGAATTATAGACAACAGCTTGTAATTTTTCTAGGCCCACATTACCGCCTCCCACTATCAGCAAACGTAATTGCTCAAGCTTCAGGAAGACCGGGAAAAGATCATTCCCTTCTTTTGGGTTTACAACAATTGGATGTTTTTGATCTTTACTCATTAAAAAAATTAATTGGCCATTATCCATTTTCGTTGCGAAAAATCTCCGAATGTTTCACCGTTGCACCGCTCATTTGAATATACATTGAAAAGTTCATCCAGCGTTTTTAATATCTGTTCTTCATTGAGGTTGTCCCTGAATTTTGTATTCAACCTCTCTCCCAACCTGTCGCCACCGATATGCAAATTATATTGCCCATAGGCAGTGCCAACAAAACCGATCTCGGCAGCAGGGGATCGGCCGCAACCATTCGGGCATCCCGTCATGCGAAGAATAATGTCATCATTCTGCAGGGAATACTTTTCAAGTATCGGCTCCATCTTGGTTATCAGTACAGGTAAATAACGCTGCGCTTCAGCCAAAGCAAGCGGGCAGGTATTAAAAGCCACGCAGGCTATTGCGTTTTTCCGTACCGCGCCGGCGCTGTCAGTATGAGCAATAATGCCAAATCGGATCAGGATCTCTTCAACCGCTTTTTTATCTGCTTCACTGATATCAGCGATTATCACGTTTTGTGTACTGGTAAAACGAAAATTCGCTTTACCCGTTTTTGCCACTTCAAACAAAGCGGTTTTTAAGGGTGCTTTGTCATCATCCAGCACCCGTCCGTTTTCTACAAAGACGGTATAATACCAATTGCCTTCGTGATTCTGATGCCAGCCATAATGGTCCTTTCTCTCCGTAAACGTATAAGACCTCGCTTCTTCGAGTTTGAACCCACAACGCTTTTCTACTTCTTCTTTAAATCCAGGGATTCCCATTTTATCGATCGTATATTTTAAACGGGCCATTTTTCTGTCGCTGCGGTTGCCAAAATCTCTTTGCACGGTAATACATTCATAAACCGCTTTCATCAATTTTTCTTCGCTGTCAACAAATCCAAGCATTGACGCCAGCCTTGCATAAGTATGATCATTACCATGCGTGGTACCCAAACCACCGCCGGCGGCAATATTGAATCCTTTTAATTGGTTGTCTTCGATAATTGCGATCAAGCCAAGGTCATTGGTAAAAATATCTACATCATTGTTAGGAGGAATGGCGATACCTATTTTAAATTTTCTTGGCAAATAGCGGTCTTGGTACAGCGGGTCATCCTCCGTTTTATCTGCAATCTTTTCCTGGTCGAGCCATACCTCGTAATAAGCCCGGGTTTTTGGTAAAACCAACCTGCTTATTTTATCAGCATACGTGAATACTTCTTCGTGTATAGCGGATTCCTTTGGATGCGCACTGCAGGTAACATTGCGGTTGACATCACCGCAGGCCGCAATTGAATCAAGGTGAATTGTATTAAAAGATTGTATGGTAGGTTTGATATGTGATTTTAAAATGCCATGCAACTGCACCGTTTGCCGGGTGGTTATTTTTATAGTGCCTGTTGAATGTTCACCGGCTACATGATGGAGCCCTATCCATTGCTGTGGCGTAAGGAAACCGCCGGGTAAACGCAAACGAATCATATAAGAATACAACCATTCCAGTTTTTTAGCGCTGCGTTCTTCTCTCCTGTCACGGTCGTCCTGCTGGTACATGCCATGAAATTTGATCAATGATTGATCATCTTCCCGTATGGCACCGGTGATATTATCCAGCAGGCTTTCCTGCAGTGTACCGCGAAGGCCATTGCTGGCCGTCTTAATTCTTTCTACTGATGATAAGTTATTTTTTTCGCTCATTATATATTTGTTACCAACTTTTGTAATTCTATTCAGCCTGGGTTGCGTCGCACTCTTGTACGTTCTGTCCTTTACTCATCTGGCCCCATCCTCTTATCCTTCTCCCAAGGAGACGGACGGTCCTGCATTACAAATCCAAACTTCATAACTACCACATCAGCTTTATATCGCTATTCGGTAATTGCGTGCTGCCCGATAGCTATCAAACACTTCGCAAAGCCTGGGCTGTGCGTTGTTCCTCTCCCTGGGAGAGGTTAGGCAAGGCCGCATTTCCGAAACGCCAGGGCTGTGTTGGTGGCCTTCCCTTTGGGGGAAGGTCGGGATGGGGCTGACGGTTCAATACACATCCTTTTCAAACCTTCCCTCCTTTTTCATCTGTTCGAGATATTTCTTTGCATCATCGGTTGTTTTGTTTCCCTGCTCTGCTATTACCTGTAATAAAGTATTTTCAACGTCTTTGCTCATCGGATCTTTAGTACCACTGATATATACGGATGCTCCGTTGTCGATCCATTGAAAAACTTCGTTTGCTTTTTGCAGTATGCGGTGCTGTACATATATTTTTTCCTGTTGATCTCTGGAAAAGGCAAGATCCAGTTTGCTCAATACGCCTGTTTCAACGAAATTTTGCATCTCGGTCTGGTATAAGAAATCCGTAATGAAATGTTGCTCTCCAAAAAAGAACCAGTTCCTGCCGGGGGCACCAGTGGAATCTCTTTCCGCGAGAAAAGAACGGAACGGGGCAACGCCGGTACCCGGACCGATCATGATTATATCTTTGTCAGGAGCGGGCAACTTGAAATTTTTATCCTTGTGCACATAAAAAGTGATAGCAGAATTAACAGGCTTGTCACCAAGGAACTCACTGCATAAGCCATACCGTTGCTCGTCCTGCGCAAGAAAACGGTCCCTTGCAACAGTAATATGAACTTCATTGTAGCCATGGCCGTTCGGTGATGATGCAACGGAATATAAACGTGGTGCGATGGGCATTAATATTTTGACCACTTCCACGAATTGTGCAGCATCCCTCACAGGATAAATGCGTAGCAGGTCAACAAGATCCATTCTTGTATCCGGAATTTCCTGTTGTATGATTGCAGCATACTTTTTTATAGTAGAAGTGAGCAGGTAACAAATATTTAAATGCCGGATCAGCAAATCGCTTATTGGTGCTGTTACTTTTGTCGTTTCCAGTACAGTTGATGAATTTATATCAGCCAAAGCGATGATCCTGTCCACCACATCTTTCCTGTTGCTGGGAATGATGCCGATAGTATCTCCCGGCTCATATTCTATCGGTTCATCGGTTCCTATTTCGATATGGTAAGTACTTTTATTGGAGCCGCGGTCATTGAGGTTGATATTCGTAAGGATAGTGCCGTTATAAAATTTCTTCCCTTTCTTACCGGCAGGCGCTGCTACAGTTACCGGTGTTAATGGTGTTGCGGAAGTGGTTTGTTCTTCCAATACGTTTAATATTTTTTCGAACCACTGTTGCGCATCTTCTTCATACTCCACATCGCATTTTTGCATAGGCACGACCTGTTGTGCACCAAATTTGCTAAACTGCGCATCAACATCCTCACCGGTTTTGCAAAACATAGGATAGGATGTATCTCCTAACGCCAGTACGCTATATTTAAGCTTTGAAAGATCCAGCGAAGACTGGTGAATATGATCATAAAACTTTTTAGCCGGTATAGGAGGCTCGCCTTCTCCCTGGGTACTGATCACAACGAAAAAGTATTCTTCCTTTGGCAGATCAGTGAGCCGGTATTGATCCAGCCCGACCAGCTTTGCATTTACTCCTTTCTTTTTCGCAATAGCTGCCAGGTGAGTTGCCAGTCGTTTCGCATTGCCGGTTTCGGTACCAAATGCCAGGCTGATTTTTTTGGTTGTAACAATTTTTGCTTCGTGACCGTTAGCATGTGCCGCGCCGTTGGGCTTACCATTGGCGACAATGCCCGACAGGTACCCGTTGATCCAGATAAGCTCTTCTTTTGAATAGCCATCAATCAGTTCATGTAGTTGTTTCAGTTTTACTTCTCCCAGCATACCAACTTATTATTTTACAGTAACCAGTTCATTAAAAACAGATCCCGCCTTTTCAGCTTTGAACCAGCTAAATTCTTTATGCAATGTCACCACCTCGCCTACTATTACTAATGAGGGCGATGTGAATTTTTTATCTGCAAAATCGATCACACAGTCTTTGAGCGTTGTAACGTGAATACGCTGATACGGTGTAGTGGCCTGTTCTATCACGGCTAATGGTGTAGATTGCCTCTTTGAAAAACGTAACATAAGCTCCGTCATATCCAAAAGATTTCTTGTGCCCATGTAAAATACCAGGGTGTCGCTGGTAGCAGCCCATGCCCTCCATTTTCCTGAACTGTAACAGCTACAGGGGTTAAATGTGATGAACTGCACTGCTTTGGCATACCCTCTTGCCGTTAACGGAATGCCCGCATAAGCAGACGCCCCTGAAGCAGCCGTAATACCCGGAATGATCTCGAAAGGAATATTATTTTCCTGTAATGCCGTCAATTCATCCAGCACATTACTGAAAAAAGCTACGTCACCACCTTTTAACCGCAGTACATTCTTGCCGTTCTTCGCATGTCCTACGATCAGTGCATTAATATCCTCTTGTGCAACCGAACCATCATGATAACCTTGCTTTCCCGTCATCAATGTCAATACATCCTTTTTGGCGTACCTATCAATGATCTCAGGATTAACCAAGCGGTCTACAAGTATCACGTCAGCTTCCGCTAAACGTGTTTGCAGTTTAACAGTGATCAACTCCACGTCACCGGGACCTGCACCTGCCAATATTACTCTTCCTGTTGCTTGTTCTGTATGCATATATGCTCTTATACTTCTATTTAAACAATACGGCGGCTACGGTACTGTTACCTGTTTCATCAATTAATATTGCGCTTCCGTTTGTGCTTAACTGGTCGTAGGCATCATAAACCAAGGGTGCCGCTGTCTTAATAGTTGCTTTCACCACCTCATTCAGTTTTACATTGCCTATCACTGGCTGCTGTTGCAGTGTATTTACATCAAGCTTGTATTCTATTTGTTTTACAACTGCTTTTACCAGGCGGCTATTATGTTGCAGCAAATACTTGTTGCCAGCCTGCAGGGGCTTGTCATCCAGCCAGCAAAGCAATACTTCCAGTTCACTGCTTACCCGTGGAAGATTATCCACTTTGGCAATCGTATCACCCCGGCTGATATCTATATCATTACTTAAATGAATAACTGCACTTTGCGGAGCGAATACTTCCTTAACTTCTGCCCCGGCGGTTTCCAATTTTGAAATAGTAGTTTCAATATTCGCCGGCAATACTTTTACTTTATCGCCTGTTTTATAAATACCACTGATTACCTTTCCTGCATAACCACGATAGTCATGCAATTCACCGGTTTGCGGGCGAATAACCAATTGTACCTGGAAACGGCTGTCCGTAAGGTTTACATCATCTGTGATCTCGACGTCTTCCAGGAATTCGAGCAGTGGCTTACCATCATACCAATCGATTAGCTCGGACCTGTCAACGATATTATCACCGTTCAATGCGCTGATAGGAATGTAAGTAACATCCTTTAATCCCAACTGGCGGGCAACTTCTGCGTAATCGATCACGATGTTATTGAACACATCCTGCGAATATTCCACGAGGTCCATTTTGTTAATGGCTATTACTACATGGGGAATTTTCAGCAACGAAGCAATAATGGAATGTCTTCTTGTTTGTTCTGCTACCCCTTGTCTCGCATCGATCAAAATAATGATCAGGTTAGCATTCGAAGCGCCAGTGATCATATTTCTCGTGTATTGCACATGACCCGGTGCATCAGCAATGATGAACTTCCTTTTGGGTGTAGTAAAATAGCGATAGGCTACATCGATAGTAATTCCTTGTTCTCTTTCCGCACGAAGACCGTCGGTAAGCAATGCCAGATCAACAGAGCCATCTGTCCTGTTCTTAGTTGATTTCTCCAGCGCTTCCATCTGGTCGACGAGTATATTTTTACTATCGTAAAGCAGCCGACCGATCAGTGTACTTTTGCCATCGTCAACACTCCCGGCAGTTATAAATCGTAGTAAGTCCATAAACTCCCTGTCCCTTAAAGAGGAACTTAGTTTGTATCAGTATTTTTGATATATAAAACACTGAGAATTGAAAAATTATTTAGCGATCAACTTTATTTATTTATTACGGTTATCAAACTTTACCACAGAACAGGTCTTTTCGTCAAAGCTGGCCTTATAACCCAGCAACCCCTTTAGGGGAGTTTGGGGTTTTAGAAATACCCATTCTTTTTCCTGTCTTCCATTGCTGCTTCCGTCACTTTATCATCGATCCTTGTTTCTCCTCTTTCGCTGATCCGGGTTGAAATAATCTCGTTGATCACTTCATCCAATGTTGAAGCGTTGGACTCAACAGCTGCTGTACAGGTCATATCACCTACCGTTCGGTAGCGCACCTGTTTTTTCAATATCACATCGGTTTCATCAATTCGTATAAAATCAGAAACAGCCACCAGTTGACCCTCATGCTCTATTACCTCTCTTTCATGCGTAAAATAAATAGAAGGCAGCGGTATCCTTTCTTTGCGGATATAATTCCAGATATCTAGTTCGGTCCAGTTGCTGATCGGGAACACTCTTACATTTTCACCTTTATGAATCCGCCCATTGTAGGTGTCCCAAAGTTCCGGCCTTTGCAACTTCGGATTCCATTGTCCAAATTCATCACGGACGGAAAAAATTCTTTCTTTAGCTCTTGCTTTTTCTTCGTCACGGCGGGCACCGCCGATGCAAGCATCAAACTTGAATTCTTCAATAGTGTCAAGCAGTGTGTGCGTTTGCAGCCAGTTGCGACTGGCAAATTTTCCTTTCGGCTCCGTAAGATTTTTTTGTTTGATCGTATCTTCTACTTTGCGAACAACCAGGTTTGCATTTACGTCTTTTGCGAGTTGGTCGCGAAAGCCAAGTGCCTCAGGAAAATTGTGCCCGGTATCGATATGCACCAGGGGAAACGGGATCTTACCGGGTGCAAAAGCTTTTTTCGCCAAGTGAACCAGGGTGATAGAATCTTTTCCGCCGCTAAAAAGTAAAGCCGGCCTTTCAAACTGCGCTACTACCTCACGCAAAATGTAAATACTTTCTGCTTCCAGTTGTTCCAAATAATCCAGGTGATATTTACTCATAAACAATTTCTTTATGTCTACTTTTTTGGTAGACTTCTATAGCAAAAAAAATTAATTCGATTTTGACATCGCTACCGGCACATGCAACCCGCATTCTTTATGCGAGGTTTCCCACCACCAGCGGCCTGCCCTTGCATCCTCACCTGGTTCAATAGCACGGGTACACGGAGCACACCCTATACTAATAAAACCCTTATCGTGCAACGTATTATAAGGCACGTTGAATTCCTTTATATAATCCATTATATCATCGTAGGTCCAGCGTATCAAAGGATTGAATTTATATAACTGCCGGCCTTCATCCCACTCAATGATGGGCATATCTTTTCGATTTTCTGATTGATCAGCCCTCAACCCGGTGATCCATACTTTCGCTCCGGTCAATGCCCGGTTCAACGGTTTTACTTTGCGGACGAAGCAACAGCTTTTCCTGTTTTCGATAGATTCATAAAAGCTGTTGATTCCTTTTTCCTGTACAAACGTTTCAACATCTGTAGCGTCAGGAAAATATACCTGCACCTGTTTTTTATAACGTGCGGTAGTTTTATCGAGCAACTCGTATGTTTCATTAAACAACCTGCCTGTATCGATCGTGAAGATTTTTACAGGCAGGTTATTCTTAAAAATAATGTCAGTTAAAACCTGGTCTTCCTGCCCAAGCGATGACGAAAAAACCACTTTGCCAGGAAACAGATCAGCGACCAGGCTTACTGCTTCCGGCAAAGAACTATGTTCAATCTCTTGTATTAATTCCGGGCTAAGCATCAATTACAAATTAGGCTGCGGTGTATAGCGCAGGTAAGGCTTTACTACTTTTACACCTTTCGGAAATTTCTTTATCGCATCTTCTGTTGACACCGAAGGAACAACAATCACGTCTTCTCCATGAGCCCAGTTAGCTGGCGTAGCGACGCTATGGTTAGCTGTTAATTGCAGTGAATCAATAACGCGTAAGACCTCGACAAAATTTCGCCCTGTTGATGCAGGATAGGTAATGGTTAATTTGATTGTTTTATCGGGAGCGATCACAAATAATGAACGAACAGTAGCGGTAGCCGAAGCATTCGGATGGATCATGTCATATAAGGTAGCCACGTTCCTGTCCTCATCCGCTATGATCGGGAAATTGACATCACAGTTCTGTGTTTCATTAATATCTTTTACCCAACCGTGATGCTTATCCAATGGATCAACACTAACCGCCAAAACCTTTACATTACGTTTCGAAAATTCTTCATTCAGCAATGCCGTTTTTCCTAATTCTGTGGTGCAAACAGGTGTATAATCAGCAGGATGGGAAAATAATACTCCCCAACTGTTTCCTAAATATTCATAAAAATCAATTTCTCCTGCGGTCGTTTGTGCTTTGAAGTTGGGAGCAGCATCCCCTAGGCGTAGTGACATAAAATAAAAATTTAGTGAGAACAAATGTAAGAACAAAACAATAGCCCACCAAGATTATAGACTAATTTGGCAAACGTTTACCGCCCTTTAACATTATACCTAACAATTGTTTGTAAAGGAAATGTGCTAACCGCAGATAGAAATGACTAAACACAAAGATCTTTGAGTGTTCGGTTATCGAGAATATTTAATGTAGCATCCCGCACCTCTATCATCATATCATGCAGGCCGCAACTGGTTTCGTTGCAGTTTTTACATCGCTCATAAAAATACAAGCTTACACAGGGCAGCATTGCTATGGGCCCATTGATAAGACGAACGATGGTAGCTACTTTTACTTTTGCCGGGTTCATTTTTAAAAAATAGCCGCCGCCCTTTCCTTTCTTGCTGTCGAGTATATCGGCCTTCTTAAGTTCAAGCAGGATGTTCTCCAAAAATTTTAACGGGATCTTTTTGTTTCTCGCTATTTCAGAAATAAGCACGGGACCTTTCTGATATCTCTCTGAAAGATAGGTCAGCGCCTTAAATGCATATTGTGATTTTTTTGATAGCATATTATTTCAAGAGCTCCAATTTATAATGAATTGGGGAATTTTTTCTCAACATGGCCGAAACGCCGCAATATTTGTCCAGTGACAGGTCAATCGCCTTTTTTATTTTATCCTCGTTTTCACCGGCGGTTTTAATCTTATAAGTGATCCATATATCCTTAAAAACCCGGGGATGTTCGGTCGTTTGCTCGGTCTCTACATCAATTACCAGGTCAGAAAAAGATACTCGCATTTTTGCAAGAATATCAACAATGTCAATTCCCGAACATGCGGCTATAGCCGATAACAACAGGGCTTTGGGGTTAGGGCCTTCTTTCCTGTTCCCATCTATATTAAATACATTTTCTTCCAGCCTGCTTTCGAACGCCTGGCCTTGTTTCCATGTGGTTGAGGTCTTCATAATTTATATCAGCTTAACTGATGCTTTTTGTTTTGTGATATATTTTCTAATGTCCAGGTTATCCTTTTTTCGAATTCATGCTGCCTTACCGGGCAATTGTGTTTATTGCAAATATGGCATTGAAAGGGTAAACATCCATCGGAATGGACAAATAGTTCAACAGATTCACCAAATTTTTGTTTCACAGGATCTGATAATTTATCAAATTCAACATGTGCCTCGTGTATATTGAGATACCAGGGAACGGTCAGGTGGCAGTCGATATGTAATATGCTGCCGTACTTTATCACCCGCAGGTTATGCATATCGACCCAGTTCTCCTGCCGGTTAATATTTAAAAGATCGACCATCTCGGTTAACAGTTTCTCATCCGCTTCATCCATAATACCCGCAATAGAGCGACGGAGGATGCGATAGCCCGTATACAGGATAATCAGCGAAACGATGATGGCGAGGACGCTATCTATCCATTTGAGCCCTGTAAAATATAACAATAAAAGTCCGGCGATTATTCCCAGCGTTGATAAGGTGTCGGTTTGCAAATGATTGCCGCTTGCGGTTAATGCAAGGGAATTATTCTTTTTACCTATGCGAAGGCAAATAGCTCCCAACGTAAAATTGATGACCGCTGTGGAAGCAACAAGCCAGATACCAAGATCAAGTTTCCTTAACTCAACGGGGTATACAAGCTGATGCACGGCCTGGTAGATAATTACAATACCGGCAATAAGTATCATGGTGCCTTCGATAGCAGCAGATAAAAATTCGGCTTTGCCATGCCCGTATGGATGATCCCGGTCACGTGGTTTAGCTGCGACAAACAGGCTATACAGACCAATAAAACCGGCGGCTACGTTGACAATGCTCTCCAACGCATCAGTAAGAATAGCAACGGAGTGAGTAAAATAATATGCAACAAATTTTACGATCAGCAGCAATACAGAAATCGCTGCCACCCATTTTTGAACCCTTAAATTTTGATTGACTATTTTCAAGAAGGGCAAATTAGTCAAAACTTTCTTTTGCATGCCTGAGCCATTCGCGACGGGCAAAATTTAAGAAAGAGGCAGGAGCAGTAATAAATTCGTTTTCTGTTTCATATCTGCCAAAGCTCAGCAGCATCCACTCCCATTCATCGCCGGGTATAGTTTAATTTTATGAGGTTGACACGCTTGCAGCAGTAACGCCCACAATACAAGCACAAATATTACACTTGATCTCACCAGCTATACCAGCCATATACCGGGTTGCATTCCAAATCTTCGCTCAGCTATTTTTTGACTCATGGATTTTTCTCTATGTAAAAATCTATGTTTCCTATCTGATGTGATCAAAAAGGGTTGAACCATAATAGAAACATAGGCACTAGAACGAACACATAGATCTTCCCCATTTACTTAGCAAAAATTTGAAATGCACTCTATACGGGGTTAATTATTTTTCAATTCAGCCCTTTTCGTAATCCGCTGAATGAAACGACGAAACACTTTTGCGTTCCTGTGATACCACTCTTTATTAAACAACTGTGAATCCCTCATGGCTTTATAGGTAAGAAAAATACCAATAGGTACCAATATAAATGCTGCCAGCCACATTCCGGCAAAAGGAGAAAGTTTGTCCTGCTTTGCAAATTTTTCGCCAAGCGTGGTGGTAAAATAAAACACCATAAAGAAACTAATGGCCGCGATCAGCGGTGTGCCCAATCCGCCTTTGCGAATGATGGAACCAAGTGGTGCCCCGATCATAAACAATATCAGGCAGGCCAAAGAGAGAACGATCTTCCTGTGCCATTCGATCCTGTGCTTGCGAAGGATGTGTTCCTTATCCTTCATGATCGTTTCCCTGTTTTGAATGCTTGATCGCAGGTTGGTCACTTCGTTTATCGCACCCTGGTGTACAGCATATAATGCAGAATCAGGAATTAGCTGGTCGAAATTCGTAGCAGTTTTGAAGACACTATCCGGTGATGGCCTTTTCCCTATACCTACACTGTCAATATACTTGGTGAACTTGAACGAGGAGTTTATCACCGCTTCATCTAGTTGCTTCCCGACCTTTTTATTTTCCTTTTCCAGCGAATCAATGGCAACATTCAATTGCCGCATGCTATACACCCTCTCATTGTTCTTGTTTACACTATCATCGGTTTGCACAAACTGGAAAGAGCTGAGATCGAATTGCTTTTTAAACTCTTTAAAATTCAACCGTATATAATCCGTTTGAGCGGTATTTGAATTGTTATCACCTCTTTCCTCGTATCGCCAGCCATCCTTTAGGTTGAACTCGAGGTAACGCTTATCCTCCGTTACCCGCATTACGCCACTTTTGGCGATGATAAAGTTATCCTGTACGGGGTTGCCTTGTTCATATACGATCACATCGCGGATGACGCTGTCGTTTGATTCTTTTTTCCCGATCTTGATGGCGAAACCGTTTATCCTGTCATAAAAAACGCCTTCCTTTAAATCAAAAGCCGGCTTGGCATAAACAATGTCCGTCAGCAGCGTTCTTGATTTTAAAAAGGCGACAGGTATTATATAATTAGAAAATAAAAACGCAATACCGCTTACAAAAATGGAAACAATAAATAAAGGCCGCATAAAGCGCAATAGTGAAATGCCGGCAGATTTAATAGCCACGAGTTCAAAACTTTCACCCAGGCTGCCAAAGGTCATCAAAGAAGAAAGAAGGATCGCCAGGGGTAAAGCAAGCGGGATCAATACGGCGCTTTGATACCAGATGAATTTGAGAACTATATCTATACCCAATCCTTTCCCTACGAAATCATCAATATACAACCAGAAGAACTGCATGACAAGCACAAGCAGCGTAATAAAAAATGTCGCTATGAAAGGACCAACAAACGCTTTGACGATGAGCTTATCTAGTTTTTTGAACACTTAACTTTAATTATGGATACAACAAAAATAAGGCTTTCGCCAGAGGAGGCTTCATTGGTAACAAAAGCCGACTGGATTTTAACAAAGAACGGTATCATTGAAAAAGCAAAACAATTACTAGCTGCTTTGCAGCGGGAACAGCAATCCATACTCGCATCAGTTAAAGAACAATTGCCCGTAGAAATTACCGGCACTTCGCCCAAAATATCGAAAGGCGAAAATTATAAAGGACTTCCTTACCTGGTACTGGATTATCCGCGATATTTTAATAAGAAGGATGTTTGTGCCATCCGCACGTTATTCTGGTGGGGCAATTTTTTCAGCACAACTCTTCATTTATCCGGTGATTGCAAAAACCGGTATATACAAAACATCAATGCCTCGTTTGAATTCTTAAAAAACAATGATTTTTCGATTTGTATCAACACCGATGAATGGGAGCATCATTTTGAAATTACCAATTACCTGCCGCTTCACGCATTGAATGCCATGGCCTTTCAAGAAATTACCATGCAAGGCGCATTCATCAAACTATCAAAGAAAATTTCTTTGACAGAATGGGATGAAGCAGGTGAAAATTTGCTGGAAACGTTTGACCAATTGCTAAAAACGATGGTGCATTAGCTGCCCAGGCGGTGAAACAGGTCTTTGACCTGGTGGTCCCACAATGAACTCTGGTCCTTAATATCTTTTTTCTCCGCAAAGTCTTTTACTACCAAAATAGTTTGATTGGTAATTTCAGATTTTTCAATGGCGAATTCGAAATATTCATTTTTCGGTGCGTCAAGCCAGCGAAAACGAATGTGTTTATCTCCTTCGCTTTCTACTACTTCGGCTTTTTCGTAAGCACCGTTCCATCCAAAATAAAATATATTATCCCGTTCGTCCACTTTCTCTGCGAACCATTCTCCCAGCCCGGCAGGAGTTGACAGGAATTCATACAGAATGGAAGGCGAACATCTGACGGGGAATTCTAAAGTATATAATTGCTTGCTCATTTTTTTCTATTAAAATAACTCTGTACCTGCAATAATAAATAATAAATCGTCGTATCAAAATAATTTCTTTTTTATTTTTCCCCGTTTCAGGCTGAACAAAAAATTATATGCAAAATAAATTCCATTAAATGCCGTTAAAAGAAAGATAAAAATTTTGGGGCATCGGAACCAAAAGCCTAAATTGCTCTGACATCCAATACTTTCTGAAAATCTGAATGGCCTAGTGAGATGGGTATTTTTAGAGGTACAACGACCGACGTATTCAATAACCCTTAAAATAACCCGCTAAAACCAATTCCTATGAGTATGAGACAGTTGAAGATCACGAAGTCTATTACTAATCGTGAATCTCAAA
>WUUC01131560.1_pt1 | contig 32120 bp, 29 predicted proteins | sample 6278441 | NCBI WGS metagenome assembly WUUC01 (sample SAMN13675441, study PRJNA597444) | soil metagenome | isolation source: soil | place: USA: Washington | collected 2017-10
GGCGCGGAATGGCGTTTTCGACATTATATACGGAAGCTGACGGACCATAGCGGAGGCATTACTAACAGCCTCCGTCTCCGCCATTACCGACGTGAAGCCGTCCATCGTGGACTTGCCGGCAGCAGTTCCGAGCTCGTTGGTGCGCGGGTGGTTTCCGCTTTAGCTCCAATAGCCCCGAAAACCCATTACGGCCGAGCCTGCCAATACGAAGAGGACGATAACTAAAACAGTCGTCATGGCGCACACCTACTAAATGATGGTGGTCAAACCTCGACGGTGACGGGCCGTTTCGTTGGCGCTTGTTCGCCAAGCGGGCGAACTTCAATAGGCTGCGCCGAGAGAGAATTGAAATCCCGGCAGTGACCCCAGAAGGATCGCATCTCATAGAAGAGAGCTGCGGAGGGTCTCTATGGAACGCACTCGGTTGCCTCTGCGGTGACGGAAATAGGGCATCGCCCAGTAGCGACGCCGTAAGGACTCTGTCTCAATTCCGATCTTTTGCGGCGATAAGAACGTCGGCCTTAGTGAACCGCGTGGCTCACGGCCTCGGCGAGGATCTCGGGATAGACAGGCTTCCCGAGGATCGGCGACTCGGGCGCAACTTCGCGGATGCGCTGAACCGTGTCCCGGTCATTATGTGCGGTGATGAAGACGACCGAGGTGTCGCACACGTCTCGCAACCAACGCGCCGCCTCGATGCCCTCTCTCGCTCCGCCGAGATAAACGTCCATTAGAACCACGTCGGGTTGATGCGCCATCGCCACGGCCATGGCCGATTGCGCATTCGACACGACGCCGCAGACTTCGAAACCAAGGCCCTTCATCAGCTCTTCGAGGTCGACCGCGATCAGAAACTCATCCTCGACGATGAGCGCCCGGATCCGACCCTGTTCGTCTTTCTTGGCCATCACTTTCCGCCTCACGCAGTGGTCACGCACCCTGAACGCCCGGATTTCAGATTCGTTGCCAGAAAGTAAACGCGAGGCGCAGGAACTTTCGGACTGATGCAGAGTTGCCTCGGTTCGATTGTCTTGGATGAAGGGAGCCCCGGCCCGCGCGGGTCGGGGCTCCCTATTGGCTTGAGCCAGCGCGGCTAGGAGGCGGCTACTTCTTCTTCTGCCTCGGAGCGCAATCCTGCCGGTTCAGCTGCATGGGATTGCGGTCGAAACAGATCCAGCCCTTTTTGCCGATGGCGTAGCGCGGGATCGACGTTGCGCCTTCTCCGCGCAACGTCTGATGCCGCGGCGGCGCAATCATGAGCGCGAACAGACTGATCGCTGTCAAAAGCGCCGCGCGCATTGGAAAATGCCCTCCGCCGAGCCCACTTCAAGGATGAAGGATTCGCCCCTTGCTCCCCGAAACAGGTGTATTCGCAAGAAGGATTCACGACAAGCGGCGGGTGGCCGCAGGGGACACCGTCAACGGTCTGTCGATGGGGGAAGGGGATGGAACTCTATTGGCGCAACCGCGCGGGAGGTACGCGTGCGCGGCGTGGATAGGATGCGTCGGCGTCCTGCTTCGGCGCTTTCAGGCGTCGAGGCGGCAGCGGCGGCAACTCTTGCCCGATCTCTTCGATAAGGGAGGTCTCATCGGCTGTGTCGGCATTGGCCGCGCTGGCATCGGCGGCACCGGCACCGGTCGCGTCGTCATCCTTGGCCGCATCGTGCCAGGCGACCAGATGTTCGGGCTGTGCCTCCTCCTCTAGGGCTTCACCGGTCGGCAGGGCGACTCTGCTCGGGACGCCTTGCGGATCGAGCACGATGAGTTCCCCATCCCGCCAGACCCATTTGGCCTGCCGAGTACCCCACCTCGCAGGTTCGATGGCGAGCGCATAGCCGCGCTCCGTGTCGACAATAGCGACATACTCCATCCGCACGCCCTTAAGCGTCGTGCCGGCATAATAATGAAGGAGGCCGATGCTGCTCAGATCGCCCGAGAGGGGTTGCCAATGCAATAACTCAGTGTCGCCGCCGCCGTAGGTTTCCAGCCTCAGGCGCAGGTCGGGGTAGGCAGGATTGGTGGCGATATGGCCCTCGCCATTGATCCATTCAAAGTCCCATCCATCAGCGCTCAAGTCGTCGGCGGGCTCGTCCGGCGCAGCGGAAGCGGCCAGAGCGAGCGGAGCAGCGGGGTTGGGCCTCGTGCAGCCAAACGCAGTCCGATGGGCGGAGGAGGCGCTCGCGTCCTCAACCGACGCTCTGCTTGCCTGCGGTGCCGGGTTGAGGAGGGACGCCCGTACGAGGATCGGCTTCGACTCGGAAACGGGAGGGAGCGGTGCCTTGCTCGACGAGAGCCGGTCGTCGAGACAAATCTGCTCGGGCTCCTCGGGAGAGAGCGCCGGGGAGGGCAAATCGGCTGCCTCGCTCTCCTCCAAGACCTGGTGGAGGTTCGCGACGGTCTTCGCGGCGGCCTCTACGATCGCCGGGCCGCGTTTCCGCGCTACGGCTAGGTCGGCGAGAGCGGGTTCCTTAAGACCAAGGAAGGCCAAGGCGGAAGCGCGTCCGAGATAGGCCTGAGCCGAGTTAAGACCGAGGTCGATCGCCTGGGAGTAATCGCTGACGGCATCTTCGTAGCGGCCGAGCGCGAGGAGAGCCTCGCCCCGGTGCAGATAGGCGTGCCCGTAGCGGGGATCGAGCTCGATGGTGCGGGAGAAATCGCGCATCGCGGCGCCGGGACGCTCGAGAGCGAACTGCGCCCGCCCGCGGCCGTGGAGCGGAACTGCGCTCATCGGCATCAGCGCGATCGCCTTCGAATAGTCTTCGCTGGCCGCCCGATAATCCCCGAGCAGGAACCGGGCATTGCCGCGGTTGTTGAAGGCCTCCCCGTAGCTAGGCAGGAGTGCGATGGCCGTGCCGAAATCCTCGGCGGCGGCCTTATAGAGTTCCAATCGCAAAAGGAGGGTGCCGCGGTTGTTGTAGAGGCTTGCCTCGTCGGGCATATGCCGTACCGCCGCATTGAGATCGTCGAGGGCGTTTCGCAGATCATTCAGATAGGTCCGGGCGACGCCCCGGTTGGCATAGGCGAAGGCCTTGACGGTGTCTGACATGACTGGGGAAGCCAGCGCCTCGGTCAAAAGCCGGTCAGCCAGGCGATAATCCTCGTGAACGAGGGCAGCGCGACCGAGATAGGCCTTAAATTGGGCTGCCTGTTCGGCGCCGCGGTTCGGCGCCCTATCAAGGGCGGGGCTTGGATTGGGGAGAAGCGTCAGGGCAAGAAGGAAGCAGGCAATCTGCACAACCTTCCTTGCACACGATGTACTCCCCGCATGCGGCGTCGCACTCACGACCGGCACCTGAGCGCATCGGGTCCCCGGCACTCGCACAGCGCCGCATAAGGACCCGATTAACTCACCATGCTACGAGTGCGCGCGTTTGACAAATCACGAATCGCGAATCTGCTTTTGTTGGGCGAATTTTTTTCCGCGGCGGAACCCAAGATGCCACCGCGCGTTCACCACGATTCCGCTGACGGCCAAAGACGCCGCCCCGTGCTGCGCGGATGGGCGCAGCACGGGAAGCCGGCGCCTGGCGAGCGTCAGTAGTAGCTGACGCAATCGTAATAGCGCTGCCACCAATAGGGACTGCCGGTGAGGAGCGCTTGACGTCTCAGCCAAGCGCAGCTGGAGCCGTAGCCGTAAAGCCCGACCGGGGCGTACCACCAATAGCCGCCGTGGAAGCGGCGGTGCTTCCACCACCACGCCGGCTTACCCTTCCACTTGCCGCCGTGCCATTTGCCACCCTTCCAGTTGCCGCCCTGCCAGTGCTTGGCAGTCTTGAAGTTTGAGCCCCTCAGACCCTTGAAGCTGCTCCCACCCCGATAGACTTTTCATCGTCTTACTCCTTAGTTGCGGAGCCGAGCCCCCTGGCCCGGCTCCTTTGGGGGGAACTAGCCGACCTTTGCCAAGGGCTGGTCCTCGGCGGCCTCGATCGCCGCGGCGATCGCATCGTCGACCGTCGACAGCCACACGAAACGCATGGTTTCGCGCGCGGCCTCCGGGATCTCCTCATAGTCCTTCCGGTTCCGCTCAGGCAGGAGCACGGTCGTGAGCCCGGCGCGCATCGCCGCCAAGACCTTGTTTTTGATTCCCCCGACCGGCAGAACGAGGCCTCGCAGCGAGATCTCGCCCGTCATGGCGGTGTCATTTCGCACCTGCCGCCCGGTGAGGAGGGAGACAAGCGCGGTGAACATGGCGACGCCGGCGCTCGGCCCGTCTTTTGGAATGGCTCCCGCCGGAACGTGCATATGGATGTCGGACTTCTCGAACAGACCGGGGTCGATCCCGAGCGCAAGTGCCCGAGCCTTGACCAGGCTGAGCGCGGCTTGCGCGCTCTCCTTCATGACGTCGCCGAGCTGGCCGGTGAGGATCAGCCTCCCATTGCCCGCCACCCGTGCCGCCTCGATGAAGAGGATGTCTCCACCCGTCGGCGTCCAGGCTAGGCCGGTGGCGACGCCGGGCACGCTCGTGCGCATGGCGACCTCCGCCTCGAAGCGGCGAGCGCCCAGGATCGCCTGCAGGTCGGACGCGTCCACCCGGACGTGGTCGGCCTTGCCTTCGGCGATGCGTGTCGCAGCGTGGCGGGCGATGGCCCCCATCTCGCGCTCGAGGTTCCGCACGCCGGCCTCCCGCGTATAGTCGCGGATGATGGTCCGGATCGCATTTTCGGTGATCTCGAGCTGCTCAGGCTTCAATCCGGCGGAGGCGAGCTGACGCTTCAAGAGATAGCGCTTGGCAATCTCGACCTTCTCCTCCTCGGTGTAGCCGGGAAGCTCGATAACCTCCATTCGGTCCCGCAACGGCCCGGGGATCGTGTCGATCACATTTGCGGTGCCGACGAACATGACCCGCGATAGGTCGAATGGCACCGCGAGGTAGTTGTCGCGGAAGGTGGCGTTCTGCTCGGGGTCGAGCACCTCAAGGAGGGCCGCCGACGGATCGCCGTGGAAGCCCGCGCCGAGCTTGTCCATCTCGTCAAGCATGAGCACGGGATTGCGCGTTTCCGTCTTCCGGACTGCCTGGATGATATTGCCGGGCAGCGCGCCGATATAGGTGCGGCGGTGACCGCGGATTTCCGCCTCGTCATGCAGGCCGCCGAGGCTGATGCGGGCGAATTTCCGCCCAGTGGCACGCGCGATCGATTGGCCGAGCGAGGTCTTGCCGACGCCCGGAGGGCCGACGAAGCAGAGGATCGGGCTCTTGCCTTCGGGGTTGAGCTTCCGCACCGCCAGGAACTCGAGGATGCGCTGCTTGATCTTCGGCAGGCCATAATGGTCTTCGTCGAGGATCCGGCGCGCCTCAGCGATGTCGATCCGCTCCTCGGAGAGCTTCGACCAGGGGAGCTCGACCAGCCAATCCAGGTAAGTGCGGATCATCGAATGCTCGGCGCTCGCCTCCGGCGTCCGCTCGAGCCGCTTCAGCTCCTTCTGAGCCTGCTTCTCCGCCTCCTCGGGCATCTTCGCATTGGCGATCGCCTCGCGCAGTTCGGCGATCTCGGCGGCGCCTTCGTCGCCTTCTCCGAGCTCCTTCTGAATCTGGCGAAGCTGCTCGCGCAAGATGTGCTCGCGCTGGCGGCCCTGGAGGGATTCCTGGGTCTGCTCGCCGATCTGCCTCGAAAGCTTCAAGACCTCGATCTGCTGCGCGATGCTGCGGAGCAACTTGTCCAGCCGCTCCTGCACTTCGAAGGTCTCGAGCAGTCCCTGCTTCTCGGCTGGCGTGAGATCGGTCGCGTTCGCCACGAAGTCGGCGAGCGCCGCGGGCGACTGAATCTGGTCGATCGCGTCGGCAAGCTCCTTCGGGATAGCCGGAAGCAGGGAAATTGCCTCCCGTGCCCGCTCCTTCAGCTGGTGCATGCGCGCGGCGACTTCGGTCGAAAAAATCTCCGCTTCGCCGATCTCGTCGACGATCGCAACGAGGAACGGATAGCCGGACAGAAACTGCTTGATGCGGAACCGCCGGGTTCCCCGCACCACCATGTGGTGCGCTCCGTCCGGCGCCGTGACATAGCGCAAGATCTCCGCGGCGGTGCCGACCACGTGCAGATCGTCGGGGCCTGGCAGTTCTATGGAGGAGTCCTTCTGCAGCACGACGCCGATCGGCCGGTCGGCATGCGCCGCGGCCTGCGCGCCTGCGATCGATTGCTGGCGGCCAAGGCCGAGCGGCGCGACGACGCCGGGGAACAGCACGGCATTGCGCGTGGGCAAAAGGATCATCGCCCGATCCGGCAGGGCGAGATCTGAGGTCTGTTCCGGTATTGCGTTTAGAGTGTTGTCGTTCATGCGGGTGAACTCGAACCTAACTGTGTTTGGTGAAGCTCAACACGAGGCAGCCATCAATCAGCTCGCGCTTCGTCAGCTTCAGACTGTTGGCTTGAACTGCGATGCGGCGCTCGAAACCTCCATAAGGGATCTCCAGCCTCACGATCCTGGCCTTCAATCCGCGCGTCGGCAGCGATCGCGATCCCGAAATCCGCAACATGCCGCTGCCGATCTCGACTTGGACCGCCTCGGGTGCGACGCCCGGGAGCGCCGCAAGGATCACAAGCTCGCGGTCGGTCTCGAAAATGTCGACCGGCGGCTCCCAGCGGGCCCTGAGCTCCCCCTCGCGGGCCGGCTCGAAGAACTGACGCCGGAGCTGCTCGGCCCTGTCGAGGAGGGCGCAGGCTTCTGCCCACATCAGCCTTCTCGGATCACTGGTCACGTTAACCTCGACGATTTGCGACGACGTTCGCTTGCTGGCAGGCCCTCCAAGGACGGCAGCGGGGTCGAAAGCACAGGCGGTGCCGGGGGGTCCCTCTATATTGGGCGTCGGCCAAGCCCCTACAAGGGCTGGTTGCACGCGGTCGGGCCGGGGCGGCCAATGGTGGCCAGAGGCTTGCAGGGCTGTGTATAGAAGCCGGATGCAGGAGGCCGGCTTCGACCAAAAGCGAGTGCTCGATTTCCTCGCCTCGCCTGACGCCTATGATCCGCCCCCGGGGCAGGTGGAACGCATCGAAACCCACGCTTCCGTCGTCTTTCTAGCAGGCGATCGCGCTTATAAGGTGAAGCGCGCGGTCAAATACCCCTTCCTCGATTTCAGTACGCTCACGCTCAGGCGTCGCGCCTGTCTCAACGAGCTTTCCGTCAACCGGCGAACGGCCCCCGAACTCTACCTCGACGTGGCTCCGGTTACGGCGGAGCCCAGCGGCCGGCTGGCGATAAGCGGAGAGGGAGAGCCGGTCGAGTGGGTGTTGATCATGCGGCGCTTCGATCAGGCCTCTCTTTATGATCGCCTGGCGGAAGCGGGCCGATTGCCGCTCGAGTCCATGCCGCCTCTGGCGAGGGTGATTGCCGAGTTCCACCGGTTGGCCGACCGACAGCTTGCTTCGGCGCCCGCCATTTCCCGTCTCCAACGCGTGCTCAACGATAACGACGCGAGCTTCACCGTGGTGAGAGGCATCCCGCCCGAACTCCTGCCCAGGCTCAACGCCGCCAACCGAGACGCTCTGGCCGCGCTCGTGCCACTCCTCGCCGAACGAGCGCTTGGCGGCTATGTCCGCCACTGCCATGGCGACCTGCACTTGCGCAACATCGTGGAAATCGATGGCGCGCCGATCGTCTTCGATGCCATCGAGTTCGACGACGCCATCGCCACCGTCGACATCCTCTACGACCTTGCCTTCCTCCTGATGGATCTCGGCGTGCGCGGACTTGAGGCGCACGCCAATGTCCTCCTCAACGCCTATCTGGACGAGACCGGCGACACTGGGAATTTGCTGGGTCTCGCCGCGCTACCGCTGTTCCTTTCGATGCGGGCCATGATCCGGGCCAAGGTCGAGCTCCTCCGCGGCGAGCTTGCGGAGGAGCCGCAAAAGGCGGAGGCCCTGGAAAGCGCGATCTCCTATTTGACGTTCGCGCAGGATCGCCTCTTGCCCCGGAAGGCGCGGCTTGTTGCGATCGGCGGCCTCTCGGGGAGCGGAAAGTCGAGCGTGTCGCGGGCGCTTGCGCCCCGCCTTGGTGGCTTTCCGGGAGCGGTGATCCTCCAGAGCGACCGCGAGCGGAAGCGGCTTTTCGGGGCAGGGGCCTTCGACCGGCTGCCCGAGCCCGCTTATCGGGAGGAAGTGTCAGATACGGTGTATCGCAGCCTGCGGAAACGCGCGCTCATGGCCCTCGCCGCCGGGCGCACGGCGATCGTCGATGCGGTGCATGCAAAGCTTGCGGAACGCCAGGCCGTCGCAGAAATTGCCCAACAATCGGGTGCAGACTTCACCGGCATTTGGCTCGAAGCGCCCGCGGCGACCATGAAACGGCGGATCGCCACGCGCGGGGCGGACGTATCGGATGCCACGCCGGGTGTGCTTTCCGAGCAATTGGACTACGATCTCGGACCGCAGGACTTCTCCGTAGTGGATGCAAGCGCCCCGCTCGATGCGGTGGTCCGCACCTGTTTAGCCATCGTAGGCGGGAGCGGCACTCCATAGCGGCGGTCTGGCTGTCGCCATTCATGCTTCCCTAACGGTTCCCTTCGACATTGGCTTTCGGCCGGGTGCTAGAGGGATGGACGCTCTCGCGAGGCCCCGGCCGTTCGCGTGGAGTGGCGGGGAGCGACGTGGGAGGGGTGGTTTGCGTTCGGCCGGAACGCGCCTTCGCGCGACCGAGGCGTCGGTCATGCGCGTCTCGGCGCGTCATCCTCTTTATATGTGCGGCCGTCGCTGCTGCGGGGCTTGCGGGCTGTGGGAGCAAGGGCCCAGGTCTCGGCGAAAGAGTCATCCCGCTCGGTCAGCCCGTGCCGAAGGGCGGCGGCTCCTATCGTGTCGGGCAGCCTTACAAGATCAACGGGCGTCGCTATCGCCCGCGCGAGGATGGGAGCTACGACAGGGTCGGCATCGCCTCGTGGTACGGAGAATTGTTCCATGGGCGCCGCACCGCCAATGGCGAGATCTATGACGCGGACCGGCTGTCCGCCGCCTCGCCGACCTTGCCGCTTCCCGTCTACGCCAAGGTCACCAACCTCGACAATGGCCGCTCGCTTGTGGTCCGCGTCAATGATCGCGGCCCCTATCGGAGCAATCGCATCATCGACCTGTCCCGCCGGTCGGCCGACCTCCTCGGCTTCAGAGGCAGGGGAACCGCCCGGGTCCGGGTGCAATATCACGGCCGGGCGCCGCTCGACGGCGACGACGGTTACGAGAGACGCTACCTTGCGTCTCAGCCCTGGGCGCAAATCGCCTTGCGGGGCAGGGGCCTCGAGCGGCGCAGCACTGCCGTCGCCGCGGCCGATCTTGGCGCCTATGGCCGCGACGATCATGCTCCCCATCGTGGCGCACGGGAGAATGCGAGGAATGCTCGCACAGTGCTCGGGTCCTCCATCGGCCCTATGAGTGTGCCTTCGCTCGATTGGGAAACGAGTGCGGAGGGTCGCGAGCGCGCACAGTCTTATCGCGCACAGTCTTATAATGGGCGGCAAGAAGCGATTGGCGCAGAGGCGGCCGGCCGATTCACGATTTTCGCAGGTTCATTTCGGAACAAGGAGCACGCAGATCGGGCCCGCGACTTGCTCGGCCAAGTCGGGCCGGTCGAGGTGAGGCCAATCGAAATGCGTGGAGAGACCGTCTTTCGGGTCGGGATCGGTCCCTTCGCCAGTCAGAGCGAGGCACATGCCGCTCTCGCGCAGGTGACGGATGCGGGCTACGGCGGAGCAAGGATCATTTCCCGCTAGGGCTCTGGTTGATTTTTCGGGGCCGCCGCTCGATACTAGTCGCGGAGCCGGATGAGACCCAGCACCCCGATCAGACGCCGATAGACCGTGACCGCTTTGCGCCTTGATTTCGTGATCAAGCCCGCATTGGCGATGGCAGTGCTTGCTTTGGTGGCGAGCCTCGCCTCGCCGATCGCGCCTTCGGCCGCTCCCGTTGGGAAATTTGATACCAAGGCCAAGCGGGCAATCCTCATGGATGCCGACGCCAATCTCGTTTTTTACGAGAAGGAAGCCGACACGCCATTCCCGCCGGCGAGCATGAGCAAGCTCATGACGATGGCGGTGGTCTTTCGGGAGCTGAAGGCGGGACGGATCAAGCTCGAGGACCAGTTCAAAGTGAGCGAGCACGCCTGGCGCACGGGAGGCGCTCCTTCCGGCGGCTCGGCCATGTTTGCTCCGCTCAACTCCATGGTGAGCGTCTCCGACCTCATTCAGGGCGGGATCGTTCAGTCCGGCAACGACGCCTGCATCATCCTCGCGGAGGGCGTGAGCGGAAGCGAGGAAGCCTTCGTCAAGGAAATGAACAAATATGCGAAGGAGATCGGCCTCACCAAGTCGCATTTCGAAAACGCGAGCGGCATGTCGGCCGAAGGCCAAGTCATGACGGCTCGCGACCTCGCATTCGTCGCGAACCACATCATCAAGACATTTCCCGAGTACTATCATTTCTTCGGGCAGAAGGAATTCACCTTCAACAAGCACACCTTCCGCAACCGCAATCCGCTTGTCTGGGACGACCTTGGCGTGGACGGTCTTAAGACGGGATATCTCAAAGAATCGGGCTACGGGCTTGTGGCGAGTGCAAAGCGCGGCGAGCAGCGGCTCATCGAGGTTGTTGGTGGACTTGAGACTAAGAATGAGCGCGAGGAGGAGCCGAAGAAGCTGCTGGAGTGGGGCTTCAAGAATTTCAAGCCTTTTCGCCTCTTCAACAAAGGGGAAGAAATAAGCGACGCCCTCGTCTGGGGCGGTGAGCGGCACCGCGTTCCGCTCGTTGGCGGAAGCGATATCGATATCATCCTACCCGTGACGACGAGCGGCAAGGTCACGGCGGAGATCGTCTATGAAGGCCCGGTCAAGGCTCCCATTCGCAAAGGCGACCGGGTGGCGGTGCTCAGGATAACGGCGGACGATACCAAGGCGACCAACGACATTCCGCTATACGCCGGAACCGATATTGCTCAGAGCAATTTCGCGATGCGGGGCTTGGACTCGCTCCTCGTTCTGGCTTTCGGCTGGCTGCTCTAGCGCGGCCTTTTGGGATAGGCTCTCGCAATGCGCCACGAGAAGGTTGAGACCGGCAAGCTCATCACCTTCGAGGGTGGAGAGGGCGCCGGAAAGTCGACGCAGGCGGCCATGCTGGCGGAACGGCTCGGCAAGGCCGGCCGGCTGGTCGTCACCACCCGCGAGCCGGGGGGCTCGCCGCTCGCGGAGGAGATCCGCGAAGCCTTGTTATCCGGCAAGGTGCGTGAATTCGGCCCCTTCGCCGAGGCGCTCATGTTCTCGGTCGCACGGCAAGATCACGTTGACTCCACGATCGGTAATGCGTTGGCGAAAGGCACCTGGGTAGTCTGCGACCGATTTCTGGATTCGACGCGCGCCTATCAAGGCGTCGCCGGCGGCGTTCCGTTGGCGCTGATCGGGGCGCTTGAGCGCATGACGCTTCGCGGCTTGAAACCGGACCTGACGATCGTTCTCGATCTGCCGCCGGACCAGGGACTCGCACGAGCCGCAAAGCGAAGCGACGGGGAGAAACCGGACCGGTTCGAGGCCGAGCAACTGTCGGAGCATGAGCGCATCCGGAAGGCCTTTCTGGACATCGCCGACGAAGAACCGAACCGCTGCGTGGTGATCGACGCCCGAAAGTCCGAATCGATCGTCGCCGAGGCTGTTTGGGAAGCCGTCACCGCGCGCCTGCGTCCATGAGCCGTGCGGCCGCGGAGAAAAACCGCCAAACCGTACAAGAACCGGATCGTCTCGAAGGGTTCTCGGCTCCCTACGAGGTGGACAGGCTCGTCGGCCATGAAGCCGCACGCGCCGAGTTTGCGGATGCCTTGCTTGGCGGGCGGTTGCATCATGCCTGGCTCATTGTGGGTCCAGAAGGGGTCGGCAAGGCGACGCTTGCCTATTCCTTCGCCCGGCAAGTGCTCGCGCTTGAGGCCGCGCAAGTGGCGCGGGCTGACGCTCCGGGCACTCGGCATGATGCGATCTTCCGTAAGGTCGCCGCACTCGCGCATCCGAATCTCCTTCTGCTCCGCCGTTCCTTCAACGAAAAGACCCGTCGCTATTCGCAATGGATCGGAGTGGATGAGGTGCGGCGGCTGCGAAGCTTTCTCGGACACAGCGCGGGAGAGTCCGGCTGGCGTGTCGTGCTTGTGGACCGCGCGGATGATTTGAATCAGAACGCCGCGAATGCGCTTTTGAAGGCGCTGGAAGAACCGCCGCCGAAGACATTGTTTCTGTTGGTGGCGGTCGCTGAAGGAGCCATTCCGGTGACCATCCGTTCGCGCTGCCGGACGCTTCGCGTCGGGGCCCTGTCGGCCGTGGAGCTTGCCGATGCGACACGCGCCGCGCTGGAGAGAGACGGAAATGAAGTCCAGGCCGATGCGCTTTCGACGGCGCTCGCTCTGAGCCAAGGCAGCGTGCGCCGCGCGCTCGAACTCGCCACCGGCGACGGGGTGCAGGTTTACCGAGAGACACTCGACGCGCTCTCCACACTGCCGCGTCTCGACGGCCAGAAGGTGCATCGTCTCGCCGAGCGGGTCGGCGGATTTACCGATATCGGCCGCTTCGAGCTTTTCTTTTCGCTCCTTCAGGGCGCGCTCGAGCGCTTGATCCGCGGCTCCGCGACAGGAACCGATCCGCTCCAAGAGGAGACTGCAATCCGGAACCGACTGTTCGGGCCCGAGCACCTTGGCAAATGGGCGGAGGCGTGGGACGCGCTGCGCAAGGCTAAGGACGATGCGGTGATGCTCAATCTCGACCGCAGCATCGTCGTGCTCGAGGCCTTCTTGCGCTTGCAGGAGGCTGCACGCGCAGCCGTTCGTTAGCAGGACCGACAGCGGCTTGCCCACCCGCGCGGCGGGGGTTATCCATCCGCCCCATGACGAAGCGCCCCTATTACATCACCACGGCAATCTCATATCCGAACGACGTGCCGCATATCGGCCACGCCTATGAGGCTGTGGCCACGGACGCGCTTGCCCGGTTCCGTCGGCTGCGGGGCCACGACGTGTTCTTTCTCACCGGAACCGACGAGCACGGCATCAAGATGCTGCAGACGGCGCGCAAGAAGGCCATCGGCCCGGCTGAATTGGCCGACCGTAACACGCCGCGTTTCCGCGAGATGGTGGCGGCGCTCAACTGTTCCAACGACGATTTCATCACGACGCGCGAGGAACGGCACAAACGCGCCTGCGCCGAGCTCTGGCGCCGCATGCGCGAGAAGGGTGACATCTACCTCGCCAAATATGCCGGCTGGTATTCCGTGCGCGACGAGGCCTATTACGACGAGAGCGAGCTGAAGGACGGCGCCGACGGGCAAAAACTTTCGCCACAAGGGACGCCTGTCGAGTGGGTTGAGGAGGAGACCTATTTCTTCCGTCTATCCGCCTATCAGGAGCTGCTTCTCGCACATTACGAGGCCAATCCCGATTTCATCGGACCCGAGTTCCGGCGGAATGAGGTCTTGAGCTTCGTGCGGAGCGGCTTGCAGGACCTTTCGATCTCCCGCACAACCTTCGATTGGGGCATTCCGGTGCCCGACGATCCGAAGCACATCATGTATGTGTGGGTGGATGCGCTGACGAATTACCTCACCGGAATCGGGTTTCCGGATCAGGAGTCAGAGACCTTTAAACGCTATTGGCCGGCCGATGTTCACGTCATCGGCAAGGACATCATTCGCTTCCACGCGGTCTATTGGCCGGCTTTCCTGATGTCGGCGGGCGTGGCGTTGCCGAAACGGGTGTTCGGCCACGGCTTCCTCTACAACCGCGGGGAGAAGATGTCGAAGTCGGTCGGCAATGTGGTCGACCCTTTCGTGCTCACTCGCGACTACGGCGTCGATCAGATCCGCTACTTCTTGTTGCGCGAAGTTCCGTTCGGACAGGACGGCAATTACAGCCGTGAAGCCATCGTCCAGCGTATCAATGCCGATCTGGCTAACGATCTCGGCAATCTCGCTCAGCGCTCGCTCTCGATGATCGCCAAGAATTGCGGGGGAGCGGTGCCGAAGCCCGCGGCACTGACGGACTCTGATCGAGCCATTCTCGCCGCGGCGGATGGCGCGGCAGCGAGGGTTAACCAGGCCATCGAGGAATTTGCGATCCACCGCGCGCTCGAGATCATTTGGGCGGTGATTGCCGATGCGAATCGCTACTTCGCTGGCGAGCGGCCGTGGGCGCACAAAAAGACGAACCCCGAGCGCATGGAGACAATTCTCTACGTGACGGCTGAGGTACTGCGCCAAGTCGCCATTCTCGTGCAGCCGGTGATGCCTGAGAGCGGGGCGAAGCTTCTCGATCAACTCGGAGTTGAGGCTGACGCTCGCACCTTCGCCTCTCTTGGCGAAGCTGGACGGCTGCAGCCGGGAACCGCGCTTCCACCGCCGCAGCCGGTCTTTCCGCGCCATGTGGAGGCCGAGATACCGGAAGCTGGCGCCGCGGCTGTTTGATGCGCTGAGCGGCGCAAACACTTAAACCAACGCGATCTGCTCGCTGCCTCCGGCATCGAGGCGCTTGACCGAGTATCCCGCGCTTTCGAGGGCGGCAATGGCGACCTTCGCTTGGCGTGCATCCTTCGCCTCGATCATGAGATCAAGCGTCGCGTTCTTCGCCGGCACATCCAGCAATAGGCGCCGGTGTGCCACTTCGAGAATGTTCACGCTCGCGGCTCCAAGCAGCGTGCTGATCGAACCGAGCACGCCGGGCTGATCGGGAATGACGACGCGGAGGGAGACAATCTTTCCCTCTCGGCCAAGCCCCCGAAGGACAACGGAGGCGAGCACCCGCGCCTCGATATTGCCGCCGGACAGATAGAGACACACCTTACGGCCGCGGAAGGCCTCCGGCTTCGCCAGCAAAGCGGCGAGGGCAGCGGCACCGGCGCCCTCTGCGACCGTTTTTTGCAAGCCGAGCAGCATGCAGATCGCGCGCTCGATCATGAAGTCGTCGACGAGCATCAAGTCGGAGACAAGAGCGCGGATGATCGGCAGGCCGATCTTTCCGGGCGCCTTCACCGCGATGCCGTCGGCCAGCGTATTGCCGCCGCAGTCGCCAAGTGTGCCGGCGATCGCCGCGCGCATGGAAGGATAGGCAGAGGAGGAGACGCCAAGTACTGAGACGTCCGGCTTCAGGGCCTTGAAGGCGACGGCATTACCGGCGATGAGCCCGCCGCCGCCGACCGGAATCGCCACCACCTCGACATCCGGTATGTCCGCGAGCACTTCGAGTGCAACCGTCCCTTGTCCGGCGATGATGTCTGGATCGTCGTAAGGATGAACGAAGACAAGCCCGTTTTCTCGGGAGATTTCGATGGCGCGGTCTAGGCTTTCGCTCAGTGTTTCGCCGGAAAGGACGACGCTAGCGCCAAGGGATTCGGTGCTCGCAACCTTCACAGTCGAGGTGCGGAGCGGCATTACGATCGTCGTAGAGATCCCGAGCCTTCGCGCGTGATAGGCCACCGCCTGGGCATGATTGCCGGCCGAGGCGGCAACCACGCCCGCCCGCCTTTCTTCCTCGGAAAGCGAAGCGAGCTTCACAATCGCGCCGCGTTCCTTGAAGGAACCCGTCGCCTGGAGGTTCTCATATTTGAGGTAAATCTCGGCCCCCGTAAGGGCCGAGATCTTGGGTGCCGGAAGCGCGGGGGTTCTGACTGCATTCCGGAGCACGATCCGGTGGGCCGACTTGATCCGCTCGATCCCGATCGCCGGTTCTGCACCGGCGGGATGATAGTCTTGTGCCCTGAGATTCTGGCTCACCGGCAGCGTGCGATCACTCCAGCTCTACGCCTGTCGAACTCGTCGATTTCGTCGGAGGGCCTCTGGGCTCGTGCGACATGCTCTTTGTCCGCGAGGACAATTCTTCGTCTCCTTGGGTCTCCTTGAGCAACTCACTCCATCGCGAGGAGGTTTCCGTCCCGCTCGACACCGTGACGCGAGCAGTCTATGTCCAGGCGCCGCAACAGAAACCGCGCCGCGAATGCTCGTCGATAGTCACTGCCATCTGGATTTTCCGAAGCTTCGCGGCGATCTCGATGCTGTTCTTGCGCGAGCCGAAGCCGCCGGCATCGGTTTGATGCTGACGATTTCAACGCGCGTGCGGCAGAGTCACGATCTCCTCGGCTTGATCGAACCGCACCGGAACGTGTTCTGCTCGGTTGGCACGCATCCGCATAATGCCGCAGAAGAACCTGATGTGACTGCCGGGGAGCTCGTGAAGCTCGCGCGGCATCCAAAGATCGTGGCGATCGGCGAGGCAGGTCTCGACTATCACTATGACAACAGCCCGCGCATGGAGCAGGAGCAGGGCTTTCGTGCCCATATCGCCGCTTCGCGCGAGACGGGACTGCCGCTTGTCATCCATGCACGCGATGCCGATAGCGACATAGCCAACATCCTCGAAGAGGAGACGAAACGAGGGAGCTTTCCCTTCGTCCTTCACTGCTTCACCGGCGGCCGGGAACTAGCCGAGCGGGGATTGAATCTAGGCGGCTATATTTCCTTCTCGGGCGTTGTCACCTTCAAGAAATCCGAAACTTTGCGCGAGATTGCCCGCGAAGCGCCGCTCGAGCGGCTTCTCGTCGAGACGGATGCCCCTTACCTGGCCCCCGAGCCGCTCCGCGGCGGCACCAACGAGCCCGCGAATGTGGTGCATACCGCGGCACTTCTGGCCAAGATTCGCGAATTGGAACTCTCGCAATTCGCAGAGGTCACTACGGCAAATTTCGCGCGCTTGTTCTCCAAAGTGCCGAGTTCCTCCTTTGCTGCCGCCGCATGACGCTGAGGCTCACGATTCTCGGTTGCGGAACTTCGGGAGGCGTACCGCGGATCGGCAATAATTGGGGCGCTTGCGATCCCTCCAATCCCAAGAACCGCCGGCGGCGCTGCTCGGTGCTCGTGCAACGGGAGGATGGTAACCGCAGCACGACGGCGCTGGTCGATACGCCGCCCGACATTCGGGAGCAGCTTCTTGATACCGGCGTGGGCTGGCTCGACGGCGTGCTCTTCACCCACGATCACGCAGATCACTCGCACGGCATCGACGATCTGCGGATGGTGGCTTACAACGGCCGCCGCCGCGTTTCCGTCTATCACGACGAGGCCACAGGCCGTTCGCTGAAAGAGCGCTTCACCTATTGTTTCGACACGCCCGCGAAAAGCGAATATCCGCCAATTCTCGAAAGCCATAAGATCAGGCCGGGCGAGCCTTTCGTTGTCAGCGGTGCGGATGGAGCGATCGAGGTGATGCCGTTCCGGCAGTTACATGGGAATGGAGGGTCGCTCGGCTTTCGCTTCGGCCGCATCGCCTATTCTCCCGACGCCAGCGATTTTCCCGAGGAGTCACTCCCGTTCCTGAAGGATCTGGATGTGTGGATCATCGACGCGCTCCGTTATTCGACACATCCGAGTCATCTGAGCGTGGATCAGGCACTTGCCTGGATCGACCGAATGAAACCGCGGCGGGCGGTGCTCACCCATATGCATATTGACCTGGATTATGAGACGCTCGTCCGGACTTTGCCGAGCGGAGTCGAGCCGGCCTATGACGGAATGGTTCTCGAGGGAGCCAAGGCTTAGGGGAGGGGAACCGAGACCATCACCTTGCCGGCAAGAGACTCGTCCGGCGTTTCGGTCCCGAGCGTTTCGGTGTAATCGCCGACCGCCTGGATGCTGTAACCTTCCGGCTGCGTAATCAGGACACCGCCGCCGATGGTGTTGCGCGAGATGCCGGGCCTCACCATGGCGTTGTCGAAATCGAGCGTCGTCTTGAAAAAGGCGAAGGGTTCGAGATTCGAGCCGAGTCCCACGTCGATCTGACGTTTGAGCTCGGGCCCGACCGTGAAGCGCGTCATTTCGATGTCTGTTCCCGCCAAAGCCGGAATCGTGGCGAGGGCGTTCTCGTCGACATAGGTCACGGACGCCGTCGGCACGAACTGCCAACCGCCGAAGCTCCAGCTGCTGCTCTCGAAATGAGCTTGGCTGAGGACGCCGGTCTGGAAGAGGCTTGCCTCTTCCGTGATAGAGAGAGTCTGAACCCCTTCTGTCCTTGGAAGATCAAGGCGGAGACTGCCATGCGTGCCGCAGGCCCCGCCGGAGCAGTCCTGGGCTAGGGAGCCGGCGGCTGGCAAAACAATCAGAGCTGCGATCAGTCCCCCGAGAAGACGCAAGGTCTTCAGCCCCTTATCAGTCTTGGCAGACGGATTCGTCCGCCACCGATCCGGCAGATTAGTGTCAAGATGTGGAGATTCTGGGGCGCGCCGAGGCAATCCCCACAAGACCTATGTCGGCGCCCCTTCCGCGGCAGCCGTGAACGTCTTTCCCGAGGCACCCACGTCCAGCATCGCCAACTGAACGAAAATTTCCGTGACGTCCTCCGGCTTTGGCAGCGTGGCCTGATCCTCGCCCGGATAGGCCTCGGCCCGCATGCGGGTTGCCATGGCGCCGGGATCGACGAGGTTTACGCAGATTGGCGTGTCCTCCGTCTCATTGGCATAGGTTTTTGCCAGGGCCTCGACGCCTGCCTTCGAGACGGAATAGGGGGCCCAATAAGCGCGCGCCGATTCTGCGACGCTCGAGGTGACGAAGATCACGCGGGCGGCGTCCGAGCGACGAAGCAGGGGGTCCAACGTCCTGATCAGCCGCCAATTCGCCGTGAGATTGACGGCGAGCACCTTGTCCCAACGGTCCGACGGAATGTGAGGGAGTGGCGAAAGAGCGCCGAGAATGGCCGCACTCCCAACGAAGACATCGAGCTTCCCGAACCGCTCGAAGAGTAATGGCCCGAGCGCATCGACGGCAGCCCCGTCGGCGAGATCGAGCGGGATCAGGCTCGCCTTTCCGCCGGCCGCTCGGACCTCGTCGTCGACCCTGCCGAGGAACGTCAGGCCCCTCGCAAGCAGAAGCACATGCGCCCCTTCCTGGGCGTAGCGAAGCGCAATTGCGCGGCCGAGCCCGCGCGAGGCGCCAGTGATCAGGGCAACGCGATCCTTCAGGTGCTGCTCGGTCAACCCACTTCGGCGAGGAAGGAGAGCTGCTTCTGTTGCGGCGGGCCTTCGCGGTCGCGGAGGCGGGTCGGATATTCGCCGGTGAAGCAATGGTCAGTGAATTGCGGTTGGGCCGCATCGCGCCCATCGTAACCCATCGCCCGGTAGATGCCGTCCACGGACAGGAATTCGAGCGAGTCCGCGCCCATGAACTTCCGCATCTCTTCGAGCGATCTGGTCGCGGCGAGCAGCTTGTCCTGCTCTGGGGTGTCGATGCCGTAAAAGTCGGGATAGGTGATCGGCGGGCTCGAAATGCGCATATGCACTTCCTTGGCGCCCGCCTCCCGCATCATCTCCACGATTTTGACCGAGGTCGTGCCCCGCACCACGCTGTCGTCGATGAGGACGATGCGCTTGTCCCGGACCTGAGCTTCGTTGGCGCTGTGCTTGAGCTTCACGCCGAGCTGGCGGATGCGCTGTTCGGGCTCGATGAAGGTCCGGCCGACATAGTGGTTGCGGATGATCCCATATTCGAAGGGGAGGCCGGAGCCTTGCGAGAAGCCGATGGCCGCCGGCACGCCGGAATCCGGGATGGGGATGACAACGTCCGCGTCCGCCGGGGCCTCGAGCGCCAATTGCCGGCCCATCTCCTTGCGCACGTCATAGACGGAACGCCCGCCGACAATGGAGTCCGGCCGGGCAAAGTAGATGTATTCGAAGATGCAGAGGCGCGGCGGGAATTTCGGCACGAAGCGATGGCTCTCGATACCCTCTCGGGTGATGACCACCACTTCTCCGTTCTCGACTTCCCGCACGTAGTCGGCGCCGATGATATCAAGCGCGCAGGTTTCGGAAGCGAGCACCCAAGCCTCGCCGAGGCGGCCGAGCACGAGCGGCCTGATGCCATGCGGATCACGGGCGCCGACGAGCTTCTTGTTGGTCAGGCCGACCAGCGCATAGGCGCCTTCCACCTGCAGCAGCGCCTCGACGAACTTCTCGACGAACAAGCGCTTCTCGCTGCGGGCGACGAGGTGGAGGATCACCTCTGTGTCGGTGGTGGACTGGCAAATGGCGCCCTTCTTGATGAGCCATTCGCGCATCGTCAAAGCATTCGTCAAATTGCCATTATGGGCGAGGGCGAACCCGCCGGAGTCGAGGTCGACGAAAAGCGGCTGAACGTTGCGAAGGACGGGATCGCCACAGGTGGAGTAGCGGACATGGCCGATGGCCGCCTCACCCTTCAACCGATCGATCACCGGCCGGCTGGTAAAATGGTCGCCGACAAGGCCGAGCCGCCGTTCCGTATGGAAATGGTGCCCGTCGAAGCTGACGATGCCCGCAGCTTCCTGCCCCCGGTGCTGAAGGGCATGCAGGCCAAGCGCCGTCAGCGCCGCGGCATCGGGATGATTGAAGATGCCGAAGACGCCGCATTCTTCGTGCAGCCGGTCTTCCTCAAGCCAGCTCGAAACGTCGTCCTTCATATCAACCTGGCCGGTCAATGCGTCCTCGCACCTGATAGATAAGCGGACTCAGATACGCTTCAATGCCGCCGGGAAATCTTAGGTCGGCGGACTGCCCGGGGCGGGGGTGGGCGGCGGCGCTGCGGGCGCCGGCTGCGGCGCCGGCGCTCCGGGTTCCGCACCCGGCGTTTGCGTCTGTTCCTGACCTTCGCCCTCAGGCTTCAACCCGCCGGGCAGATATTGCTCCGGGTTGGGCGGCATCAGGGACTCGATGGCGACCTGGGTCTGCTTCAGGATCGGATAGGACTTTGCCTCGGTGACCCAGGTCGGCTGATCGCGCGCCAGTGCGCTGAACAGGATGAAGACAATGGCGACGAGCAAAAAGCCTCGGGCCAGCCCAAAAACGAAGCCGAAGGTGCGATCAAGCGCGCCGACCCGGCTGTCCAGAACCTTGTCCGAGATGCGGAAGGTGATGAGGCTGACGACGATTAGCGTGATGACGAAAATGCCGACAGCAAAGGCGACTTGCGCAATGGCCGGCGAGGGGAAATAGGCCTCCACCATGTTCCAATATTTCGGGGTGAGGTAGAGCGCGGCGACGGCGGCGACGGCCCAGGAGAAGATCGATAGGACCTCGCGCGTGAACCCCCGCACCATGGCGAGGAAGCCGGACACCAGCATGATGACGATAAGAATCACATCAAGCCAGGAAAACGGCATTCTGAGAGGCTCCCCAACTAAGCGCGGCGAAGACTATCACGATTCCCCGCGATGAAGCATAAATGCGGCGAGCGGGCAATGGCGCCTTGCAAAGCTAGGCGCGATGTCGCAGCCGAGACGAGACTGACCCTAGTCGGCTTGCGGCCTCCCGAACCAGGCGACGAGCTCCCCGAGTTGAGAAATGGGGGCGAGTCGCAAGTCGGTGAGCTCGCGATCGGGTGCGCAGGCCGCCGGCACAACCGCTCGCGAAAATCCCAGCTTCGCAGCTTCTTTCAGTCGCTGATCCATATGCCCAACAGTCCGGACCGCGCCGGTGAGGCTCACCTCCCCGAAATAGACGGTGTCCTCCGGGGCCGGGTGTCCGGTCAGGGAGGAGAGGAGCGCCGCAGCGGCAGCGAGGTCGGCGGCTGGGTCGGAAAGCTTCAGCCCGCCGGCGACGTTGAGATAGAGTTCGTGGCTGCCGAGCCGGACCCCACAGCGGGCTTCCAGCACCGCCGTCAGCATGGCGAGGCGGTTGGGATCCCATCCGACGACCGCCCGTCTTGGCATGGAAAGCAAGGACGGCGCGACAAGCGCCTGGATCTCGACGAGGATCGGGCGGCTCCCCTCCATCCCGGCGAATACCGCCGTTCCAGGCGCTCCTGTCTCGCGATCGCTGAGAAAGAGGGCGGATGGGTTCTCGACCTGCCTCAAGCCCTCATAGCGCATCTCGAAGACGCCAATCTCATCGGTTGGCCCGAACCGGTTCTTGACCGCGCGCAGGATGCGGAACTGGTGGCCGCTCTGGCCCTCGAAATAGAGGACGGTGTCGACCATGTGCTCGATCACCTTCGGCCCAGCGATCTGCCCGTCTTTGGTGACGTGGCCGACCAGCACGAGTGTCGAGCCGCTGGCCTTGGCGAGGCTCACTAAGGCCTGAGCGCAGCCGCGAAGCTGCGAGATGGTCCCCGGCGCCGCTTCCAGCGTTTCGGACCACAGCGTCTGCACCGAATCGATGACGACGAGGGAAGGGGCCTTCGTCTTGCCGAGCGTCGCGATGATATTGGCGAGATTCGTCTCGGTCCCAAGCTGAACTGGCGCTTGGCTCAATCCGAGCCGCGCTGCCCGCATGCGCACCTGCGCCGGGGCTTCTTCGCCCGACAGGTAGAGAACGGTCGCGCCACTTCCGGCGAGCGCGGCCGCCGCCTGCAACAAGAGCGTGGACTTGCCGATGCCAGGGTCGCCGCCGACGAGAACCGCGGAGCCGGGAACGAGGCCGCCGCCGAGCACGCGGTCGAACTCGGCGATCCCGGTCGGCAGGCGCGGGGCGTCGCGCTCTTCGGCGGCAAGGCTCTGGAAAGATGCCGGCCGGCCCTTTCCGCCCTTGATCGCAACGAGTGCCGGGGGTCCGGAGGGCGGCGCCGCCTCCTCGACGATGCTGTTCCACTCGCCGCAGGCGCTGCATTTGCCGGACCAGCGCGAGGTCACGGCACCACAGGACTGGCAGACAAAGGCTTTGGAGGTCTTGGCCATGCGTCTCCTAACCGCCGCCGATATAGCGCCTAAGCGCCCGCTTGCCGAGATTGGTGAGCACCTCGTAATCGATCGTGCCGGCGTGCTCCGCGACCTTATGCGCAGCGTTCCGGCCGATGATCTCGGCAAAGGCTCCACGGCGGGCAAGGCCGGGCGGAAGGTCCGTCACATCAACGGTGATCAGGTCCATGGACACCCGCCCCAGGATTGCCGCCTGGTGCTCGCCGAAATAAGCGCACAATCCATCTTTGCTGTCGCCGGCCGAGAGCGCGCGGAACAAGCCGTCGGCGTAACCGACGGCGAGAGTGGCGACGCGAGAAGGACGTTTGAGAGTGCGGGTTGCGCCATAGCCGACGGTCTCGCCCATCCGCCCTTCGTGGAGCTGAAGAACGCGAGCGCTCAGCGTGACCACAGAATCGAATGGATCTTGGTCCTGGCGGGGCTTTCCGCCGTAGAGCGCGATCCCTGGGCGAACGAGGTCGTAATGGTAGCGGGGCCCGAGGAGGATCCCAGCGGAATTCGCGAGGCTCGCGTTCGCTTGGGGCAGTTTCCTCCGTGCCTCGTCGAAGGCGTGCCGCTGCGCCTCGCTCTTCGGATGATCAGGTTGATCGGCGCAAGCGAGGTGACTGAGGACGAGCGTCAGATTGAACCGATCGAGGATGCCTCGCTGTGAGACAAGGCGATTTAACTCGGCGGCGGACAGGCCGAGGCGTTTCATGCCGGTGTCGAGATGCATTGCTGCCGGAAATTTCGCCGCGCTGTTCGAGCAGAACTCCGCCCACTCCGTCACTTCCTCGATGCTGTTGAGGACCGGTCTCAAGCCGTATTCCCGGTAAAGGGGAGCGGTGCCGGGCATCAGGCCGTCGAAGACATAAATCGTGACATTCGAGAGCAGGGCTCGAAGTTCCGATGCTTCGTCGAGAGTCGCCACGAAGAACGTCTTGCAGCCGGCCCCTACAAGCGCCGGTGCAACGCGTTGTATCCCGAGGCCGTAAGCGTCGGCCTTCACCACTGCGGCACATTCCGCAGGCGCGCTCAAGGCGCAGAGACGGAGGTAATTGGCAACGATTGCGCCAAGGTCGATTGTAAGAATGGCCGAGGCGGTGTGCTCCTCGGCCAATTGCTTCTGCTCCACCTGTGAAGCGGAGGAGGAGCCTTTCCTCACTCCCGAAGCTCCGGCAACCTGTCCTCGGCGGCGAGATTGCTGAACCGGGTAAACTCCGGCGTGAATTGAAGCCGTACCGTGCCGGTGGGTCCGTGGCGCTGCTTGCCGATGATCACTTCGGCCTTGCCCGTCACCATGTCCATTTCCGCTTGCCACTTGTTGTGCTCTTCCGTGTTCTCGCGTGGCTGTCTCCGCTCGACATAATATTCCTCGCGGAACACGAACAACACTACGTCGGCATCCTGCTCGATCGAGCCGGATTCGCGCAAATCGGCGAGTTGCGGGCGCTTATCCTCGCGGTTTTCGACCTGTCGCGAAAGCTGCGACAAGGCAAGAATCGGAACGTGCAGCTCCTTGGCAAGCGCCTTGAGACCGGTGGTGATCTCGGAGACCTCCTGCACGCGGCCTTCGGCCGCCCGGCGCGTCGAGCCGGAAAGCAGCTGGAGGTAGTCGACGACAATGAGGCCGATGTCGCGCTGCCGCTTCAGGCGCCGCGCTCTGGCAGCGAGCTGAGCGACCGTGATGCCTCCGGTCTGGTCGATATAGAGCGGTAGGTTTTGCAGATCCTGCGAAACCTCGACGATCCGATCGAACTCGTCTGCATCGATGCGGCCGCGGCGGATTCTTTCAGACGGAATGTAGGACTGTTCGGAGATGATGCGGGTGGCGAGCTGCTCGGCGGACATTTCGAGCGAAAAGAAACCGACGATGGCGCCATCGAGCGGGGCTCCGGAATCCGGGTCCCGATTGAAGGTTTTCGCCACGTGATAAGCAATATTCGTCGCCAGCGCCGTCTTACCCATGGAGGGACGCCCCGCAACGATAATGAGGTCCGAGGGCTGCAAGCCGCCCATGCGCTGATCGAGGTCGGTGAACCCGGTGGAAAGGCCCGACAGGCCGCCGTCACGCCGGTAGGCATTGGCGGCCATGTCGATGGCGTCGGTGAGCGCGCTAGTGAAAGGCTCGAAGCCGGAACCATATTTGCCGGTCTCGGCAAGCTCGTAGAGCTTCTGCTCGGTGTCCTCGATCTGCACCGAGGGAGGAGCGTCAATCGGTGCGTCATATGCCCGGTTCACTATCTCCTCGCCGATCTGGATCAGCTGGCGGCGGACGGCGAGATCGTAGACGGTGCGGCCGTAATCCTCGGCATTGATGATGGTGGTCGCGTTGGCGGCAAGTCGGCCGAGATATTGGGGAACACTCAGCTCGCTGACAGGATCGTCGGCCTGGAAGAAAGTCTTGAGTGTGATCGGCGTGGCGCGTTTGCCGGCCAGGATCAGCTTCGACGCATGATCGTAAATGCGGCCATGCAGCGGATCGAAGAAGTGCTCGGGTTTCAAGAAGCTTGAGACGCGGTCGCAGGCTTCGTTGTTCACGAGGATGGCGCCGAGAAGTGCCTGCTCCGCCTCCACATTATGGGGCGGAGAGCGGAAGATCGGCGTCTCGGGCCGGGCAGGGACGGGGCGAATCAGTGCGTTGGACATGTACAAGGTAAGCAAGCCCGAACAAGAGACGCTAGTGGCCTAGGCTGTGAAGATCGGGGAGATCGAGACGTCGCTAACAGCTCTTGCGAGGCGTCAGCCGCGCACTCTCCGGACGGGTTGCGGGGGCACGCTTCCGTCCTGCCCCCGCAATCGGCGCTCCGTCTCGTAGATGTAATCTCGGGTGAGAGGAAGCACGTTCTGATCCTTCGTCAACTGCAGCTGGAAGACCATCAGATTCTGATAGCGGAAGGCCGTCTCGGAGACGGCAAGATAAAACTCCCACATCCGGCAGAAGCGCTCGCCGTAGCGGTCGACGGCCAAGTGCCAGGCCGAGCGGAAGCGCTGTCGCCAATGACGGAGAGTCATGGCGTAGTGCAGGCGCAGAATCTCGACATCGGTGACGAGAAGGCCGGCGCGCTCGACCGCCGGGATCACCTCGCGCAACGAGGGGATGTAGCCGCCGGGAAAGATGTATTTCTCGATAAAGGGATTGGTGGCAGCCGGACCGTCAAAGCGCCCGATCGAGTGGATAAGCGCCACGCCGTCTTTGGCGAGCAGCCTCGCAACCTTATCGAAGAACGCCTGATAATGCGCGACACCGACATGCTCAAACATGCCGACCGAGACGATGCGGTCGAACTCACCCTCAATTTCACGATAGTCGCGAAGCTCGAATTTAACCGCCTTGGCTAGCCCAGTTGCTGCGGCACGTTCCACTGAAATTTGGAGTTGCTCCTCGCTCAGCGTGACGCCGAGAACGTCGACATGCGCAGTCTTTGCGAGATAAAGGCCAAGCCCACCCCAGCCGGAGCCGATATCGAGGATCCTATGGCCGTCGCCAAGCTTGAGCTTCGAGGCGAGGTGCCGCTTCTTCGCTGTCTGCGCCTCGTCGAGCGAAGCGCCCTCAGTCTCGAAATAGGCGCAGGAATATTGGCGGTCGGCGTCGAGGAAGAGGTCGTAGAGGCGTCCGTCGAGATCGTAGTGACGGGCGGCGTTGCGCCGCGCGCGGCGGATCGGATTGTACTGGCTGAGCCTGCGCCGCAGGAACCTTAAGGCTTCGTGCCAGCGGGCTAGGGGCGGCCAGCGTTTGCCGCGTGCATTGGAGAGCAGGACCTCGAGAAAGTCGTAGATCGTGCCGCTTTCGAGGATCAGCCGACCATCCATATAGGCCTCGCCGATGGCGAGCGCCGGGTTGAGGAAAAGCCACCACTCCGTCGATCGATCCACGAGCCGAATGGCGATCGGCTGACCGCTGCCATCGCCGATCGAATGCTCCCGCCCATCGGCGTCAGTGAGACGCACGCAGCCTTTTGTAACGAGGCCTTCGAGTAGGAGGCGGAGCGGGCGGATCATCGATCCAGGCCAACACGCCCTTCATCCAAGAGGGCATGGTCGTTGTTCGGAATGAATCTAAGGTTAGGCTTCCGACAAAACAATAGTCAGCCCGCGGAGTTGCTCCCCGATATTGCCGCCAGATGCCGGGTTATCCTTGCGTCACTTCTCAGTCTCTGTGCTCTTCTCTCCTTCGGCGGCCTCGTCCGTCCCCCCGGCAGGAACACCCTCTTCAAACAGCTGCTCCGCGGCCCGCCGGGCGGCTTCGGCCTCATCCTCCGCCTCTTCCAGGGCCTTGCCGGTGACCTTTTCGCCGCGCGCCTGCCGCTCCGCCTCGTCGCTCGAGCGGGCGACATTGATGACCACATGCGGCTCGACCTCGGCATGGAGGCCAATGCGGACTTTGTGCAGACCCAGCGTTTTGATCGGGCGATCAAGCTCGACCTGACGGCGTTCGATGGAGAAGCCGCCCTCGGTAACGACGTCAGCGATGTCGCGGGTGCTGACGGACCCATAGAGCTGACCGGAATCGCCGGCTTGGCGGATCACGACGAAGCTTTGGCCGCCAAGCTTCTCAGCGACGGTTTGAGCCTCGGATTTAAGCTCCAAATTGCGGGCTTCGAGCTGCGCCCGCTCGCGCTCGAAGCGCTCGCGATTGGCCTTCGTCGCGCGAAGTGCTTTGCCTTGCGGGAGGAGAAAGTTGCGAGCAAAGCCGTCCTTGACGGTGACGACGTCCCCCATCTGTCCAAGCCGGCCGATACGCTCAAGAAGAATGACTTGCATGTTCCGCGCTCCGTTTCGTCAATGCGTTAATCCGATCGAGGAGGCTGGCCGCGCGCGCCTGCCCGTTCGCGCAAGCGAAGCATGGGCTCGCTCAGGCCGATGATGGCGATCACAATGGCGAGCCAGCCCAAAAGAAGAATGCCGAGATAGATTGAAGCGAGCAGCGCGCCGCGAAACGGCATGCCTCTCGTGTAGGCGTGCAGGACGGAAAGGCCCTGCAAGACATAAGCAAAAAGCAGGGCGCCTGCGAAACCGGTTGCAATCAGCCCGACCAAGCCCGGCACGAAGGAAAAAACGAGGCTCGCGGTAAACGCGAGGAAGAATGCGCTTGGCACTTCGATATCGTCGAGCTTCGGCCACGGCCGCAGCGCGCGGCCTGAGGCCTCGACGATCACGCCGCCGAGCCAAAGATTGAAGAGCGCAATGATCATCCAGCTTATTCCGAAGAGAGCTGGCAAACCGCGAGCGGCGACCGTGCTGAGACTGGCGATCGCCGCCTCGTCGAACTGGTCCTTTAGGGCGCTCTTCTGAAGAGCATCTTTGATCGCCTCTCGGTACGATTCCGTATCGTGACCGAGGTAAAGCATCATGACACCGGCTAGAAGGCCGCCAATGATCGCGGCCCAGCCCACGAGCCTGCCGATCGGGTACCATTCGACTGCGGCGACGGAGTCCTGACCGGTGTTGGCGTTCTGGCGCGAGAGCAAAGCGAAATAGCAGAGCGTCGCTAGCGGTAAACCAAGCGCGAGCGCAAAAAGGAGTCCGAGTCCCGGCCCAAGAACGGCTGCGGTCACGAGCGTGCCTGCGGCTCCGGCCGCGATGCCGGCGACGGTTCCCCATCCGAGGCCCGCGAGGCAGATCGGCAGCGGGGCAAGGTAAAAGAGAAGCCCCGCGATCGGCGTGCCTGTGATTGCCGAAGCGAAAAGGGCGGAGGAGACGAGTCCTGCGCCCGCGCCGAGAATGGGAGGTGTCACCGTCATGGTTGCTGTCCCGGCTCTCTCTTCAGAGCGGTTAGGGGCGGCCTTAGCCGCCCCAACTTTGGCACCTATGCGCCGTCTCTAGCGCCGTCCGCCCCTCATTGGATGAGGTACGGCAACAGCCCGAGGAAGCGCGCGCGCTTGATCGCGCGTGCAAGCTCACGCTGCTTCTTCGCGGAAACCGCCGTGATCCGGCTCGGCACGATCTTGCCGCGCTCGGAAACATAGCGCTGAAGCAGCCTCACATCCTTGTAGTCGATTTTCGGCGCCTTATCGCCCGAGAAGGGGCAGGTCTTCCGCCGGCGATAGAAGGGACGCCTCGCTCCGGCTTGGGCCATGCTCATGTGGTTTCCTCCCCGCCAGCGGCGCCTTCCGTTTCATCCGAGGGGACCTCGCGGGCACCAAAATCGCGATCGCGGTCGCGGCGAGGTCCGCGCCGCCCATCGCGATCTCCACGGTCTCCACGGTCGCCGCGATCTCCACGATCCCGGCCCTCGCGCTCGTCGCGTTCCGCACGCCGCATCATGGGCGAGGGGCCCTGCTCGTGCTCATCGACCTTGATGGTGAGGAAGCGAATGACGTCTGAAGAGATGCGCTCCTGACGCTCAAGCTCCGCGACAGCCGCAGGCGGCGCTTCGATGTTCAGCATGGAGAAATGGGCTTTGCGGTTCTTCTTGATGCGGTAGGTGAGGGATTTGATTCCCCAATATTCCACCTTGCCGACCTTGCCGCCGCCATTCTCGATGATGGATTGGAGTTCCTGAACCAAGGCGTCCACCTGTTGGGCCGAGACGTCCTGGCGCGTCAAAAAGACATGCTCATAAAGTGGCATGATCGCCTTTCCTTCCTTGGCCCCGGCGCAAAGCCTCTCATGGGCCTATCGGAAAGGCCCAAGAAGATGACCCTTGGGAGCGGAGACACGGGAGAACGGCCTTATGGCCTGCTGCTTTAGCGGCTCTCCGTTCAGCCTCCGACCGGAGCGGTTGAGAGGCGGGTTTATACGGCCCCGGCGGTAATTTGCAAGGCCACGTCGCTAGAAGGCGCCGGCTATTGCGAAATTGATTTCGAGGTGCATTCGACGGTCTTCGACTCCTTGAGAGAGTAGCCGATGCAATTGTCTTTCCCGAAGACCTCGAGAATGTCGAAGCTGTCGATCGGCGCGCCGGAATAGCTCACATCGATCGTGACCGGGGTCTCGATCTCTGGGCCCTGCTGCGGCGCGCGGCCACGCGCGTCGAAAGCGAAAATGCGGTCCTTCGGGTCGCCGATGCGGGGAGCGAGGGCGAACTCGCTGAAACCCCCCTGCGGAGCGGTCGCCTTCACGGAGATCTTCACGAGTTTACCCTCGACCTTGGCCGAGACCTCGTTCACCTTGGGCAGCACGACGAGGGCCGGATCTGGCGGCATTTTCGATGCCCATGGCCAGGGTTGCGCGTCGGCAGCCTGAGCGGGCAACGCGGCGAAAAGAAGCAAGAGGAGAGCGAGGAAGAGAGGGCGCATTGTTTTCTCCCTGACTTGAACCGGTCATCACGGAGGCAACGCCCTGGCGCGGGGGCTGAGGTGCGGCATATGCATCTTGCCGTCTATCATCGTCGGCGCCAAAGCAGCCGGAAGCTTTGCACGGCCTCCTTACCTTGCTTGACAGCCCTAAGGCAAACGGTGTCTTTGGCCGACTTTAGCCAAAAAGTCGAAACGAGACCGCCTAAGCCTATGAGCATTGCGTTCATTTTTCCGGGACAGGGAAGCCAAGCCGTCGGGATGGGAAAGGCTCTTGCCGAGTCCTATCCTGCCGCGCGCCAGGTGTTTGCCGAAGTCGACGAGGCGCTCGGGCAGAACCTCTCGAAACTTATGTGGGAGGGGCCCGAAAACGAGCTGACACTGACAGAGAATGCGCAGCCGGCGTTGATGGCGGTCTCTGTCGCTGCGGCGGTGACACTCGAAAACGAGAAAGGGATCGGCATCGGGCAGATCGCAGCCTACGTCGCTGGGCACTCGCTCGGCGAATATTCAGCCCTTGCCACAGCCGGTAGCCTCAGCCTTGAGAACACAGCACGACTCCTGAGAATCAGGGGAAAGGCCATGCAGGCCGCCGTCCCGGTCGGCGAGGGAGCGATGGCGGCGCTCCTCGGCGCTGAGTTGCCGCAGGCTCAAGAGCTCGCCGCCGCGGCTAGCGAGGGCGAGGTGTGCCAAGCGGCAAACGATAATGCGCCGGGGCAAGTTGTCATCTCCGGCACGCGAGCCGCCATCGAGCGTGCCGTCGCGCTTGCCCCAAAATACGGTGCCCGGCGCGCAGTGCTCCTTCCGGTGAGTGCACCCTTCCATTGTGCCTTGATGGCCCCTGCCGCCGAGGCGATGCAGGTGGCGTTAAGCGAGGTCGAGATCGCCGATCCGGCCGTTCCGCTCGTGGCCAATGTGCTTGCCGCCGCGATTAGCGATCCAGAAGAGATCCGCGCACGGCTGGTCGAGCAGGTGACGGGCATGGTGCGATGGCGCGAGTCGATGCTGTACCTGAAGCAAAATGGCGTCTCGACCGTTTATGAAGTCGGCGCGGGCCGCGTCCTGACGGGACTTGCTCGTCGTGTTGAAGGGCTCGAAGCCAAGTCGGTCGGCACGCCGGAAGAACTCGAGGAAGCCGCTGCGTCGCTTTCGGTCAAATAGGCAGAACTGAAAGGAGAGAGTCGGATGTTCGATCTGACCGGGAAAGGCGCGCTTGTCACGGGAGCGACCGGAGGTCTTGGCTGGGCGATCGCCGAGGCGCTGCATGCTCAAGGCGCCAATGTCGCTATCTCGGGCACGCGCGCCGAGCGTCTTGAAGAGCTGAAGGGAAAGCTCGGTTCGCGTGTTGAAGCGCTTCCTTGCGATCTCCGAGATCGTGCCGCAGTCGCCAGGCTTGCCGATGAAGCGGAGAAGACCGTCGGGCAGGTCGATATCCTCGTCAACAATGCCGGCATCACCCACGACAACCTCTTCATGCGGATGAAGGACGAGGAATGGGACGACGTCATCGCCGTAAACCTCACGTCCGTGTTCGTCCTCACCCGTGGAATTTTGCGGGGAATGATGCGGCGGCGCTATGGCCGCATCGTCAACATCGCCTCGATCTCGGGCGTGTTCGGCAATCCGGGACAAGGGAACTACGCCGCGTCGAAAGCCGGCCTCGTCGGCATGACGAAGTCGGTCGCGCGCGAAGTAGCGAGCCGGGGGATCACTGCCAATTGCATCGCCCCTGGCTTCATCACCACACCCATGACCGACGCGTTGACGCCGAAGCAAACGGAGGCGATCGCAGCCGCCATTCCGGCGACGAAATTCGGAAAGCCGGAAGACATTGCCGCGGCCGTGGCCTTTCTGGCGAGCGAGGAGGCCGGCTACATCACCGGCGAGACGGTGCATGTGAACGGCGGCATGGTGATGATCTGACGCAAGGACGGCAACACGCGGGGGGCCGAACCGAATTGGTCTGCAAATTCCGGCGCTTCCGGCGTTCTGGCAATGGATGGCAAAGTGTGTTACGCAACCCTTCGCTCTGCCAGGCTCGAAGAGGGCTTGACAAAGACAATCCTCCTCGCGTTCAAACCCGGTGACTTGCCGCTCTGGGGTGCTTTAGGCTTGAGCCGAAGCTCGGGGGACGTGCGAGGCCCAAGGAGAACTAGGTAAAGACGGTGAGGCGGAAATGAGCGATATCTCAGAGCGCGTAAAGAAGATCGTGGTGGAGCATCTCGGCGTCGAGGCCGACAAAGTGACCGAGAGCGCGAG
>WUUC01122565.1_pt1 | contig 32094 bp, 62 predicted proteins | sample 6278441 | NCBI WGS metagenome assembly WUUC01 (sample SAMN13675441, study PRJNA597444) | soil metagenome | isolation source: soil | place: USA: Washington | collected 2017-10
CTCCGCGAGCGGCAGCTGTCCATCCAGGGCCGCAAGGCAGACCTCATCGACCGGCTCACCGCCTCCTACGACGCCCCCAAAGGCGCCCTGACCGCCGAGCCGGTGCCCGTCGTGCCTGACACCCAGGGGGAGCCCCCGGAGGCCGACAGCGGCAGCCAGGCAGCCGCGACGGGTACCCCCAGCGCCGCCCCCACCCCGACCGCCGACGCCGACCGGGCGCCGGACACCGCCACCGAGGGAGACGACACCAATGGCTGACGACAAGTACACGACCACCGACATCAGCTCCGACCCCGCCGACTACATCTCCGGCCCCCGCAAGGGGCAGGCCAACCGCGGCCACGGCGGCACCACCCAGGACGGCACCGTGCAGGTCCTCAACGTGGAGGAGCCTGAGGACAACCCCGGCAAGAAGTGAGCGAACCGGCACGCCTCCCCGGAGGGGGGCCAGCGGCACCCGAGGCGGTGGCGCAGGCCCTCCTCGACGGCGTACTCGACTGGTTCGCCGACAACGCCCCCGACCCGCCCCTCCCAGCCCGCCAATACGTGGCCGGGGGCGACCCGCGGGCCGTCGCCTGGGACACCACCGACGGGCAGGTCACCGTCACCCTCGGTCGGATCATGCTCGGCCTCGACGCCACCCGCGCCCCCGGCGTGCAGCGCGTCCCCCGCGCCACCCCCGCCAACCACGGCGCTAGCCAGCGCACCGCCTCCTACGAGGTGCAGATCGTGCGCTGCGCCCCCGGCCTCGCCGGGCCTGAGACGCTGCACGACCACGGCCTCCAAGTCACAGCCGACGCGGGGCACCTCATCGCTGCCTGCCTGTCCGTCGCCAAGACAGGGCAGCTCACCCGCAGCCCCGTCGCCGAGGCCGGGGTCACCGTCGAGGACCTGGTCACTCTCGGCCCGGACGGTGGGGCGGCCGCCTGCGCCGTCACCGTCACTGTTCCATTGTTGTGAGCGCCGACGGCGCCCTACGTCTAGACTCCGCGTGTGGGCAACCGCTACAGCAGCCGTCCAGCGATGGACCGCTTCCGCGAGAAGGTCAACTACGACGGGCCGCTGCCGGAGCGCTACCCGGAGGCTGGACCCTGCCACCTGTGGACTGCCTCTACCGCCTCCCGGCCACATCCTGGCGGCCAGGTCTATGGACAGTTCCACGCAGACGGCACAACCGTCGCGCCGCACTCGTGGCTGTGGAGACAGGAGCGCGGCCCACTACCGCCGGGGCACGTCCTAGACCACTGGGCCTGCGACCGAGGTATCTGCGTCAACCTCAGCCACATGCGCCCGGCTACCCAGCGCGAGAACATCCTGCGCTCGGAGTCCATCGGCGCCGTCAACCGTGCCAAGACTCACTGCCCTCAGAGGCATGCCTACAGCTCTGAGAATACGTCCGTAGACGCTACCGGCGCCCGTCACTGCCGGACCTGCGCCAGGGACCGGAACCGGCGCTACTACGCCACCAGGGGGAAGGAGTTGCGCCGTGGTAAGAGGGCGAGTGTCGAGTGATGGCAGCTACGTCTACATCGACCCCGACAAGTTGACCAAGTTCGTCCGCGACACAGGGGGGCCTGTCCTCAACAACCTGGCGGGCCGCGCCTCCAACGTCCAGGGTGGGGCGAGACGGCAGGTCGGCAAACGCACCCGCCGCCTGGAGCGGTCCATCGTCAAACGGGTAGGCGCCGACGCCCGCGGCCCGTTCATCCTGGTAGTCACCGAGGGCGTCACCTACGGCTTCTGGCACCACGAGGGCAACACCCGCGGCTGGCCCGGCAACAAATTCCTCACCGACAACCTGCACCTGGCGGGCCGCAACACCAGCATCCGGGGCCCGTCGGGCCGGTGATCCACTACCCGGAGTCGCGGGCCGCCCGCCGCCTCGCCAAACGCCGCGCCGCCCAGGAGAAGGCGGAGGCCCGCCTGGCAGAGAAGATAGCCCGCCAGGAACCCCGACAGGACGACCGGCGGCAGGCTGAGCGCCGCGCCGAGGCCCTGACCGGGGAGGAGCTGGACACCCGGCTGCGTGAGCTGGGTATCGGGCAGGACCGGCGCCGTGCCCCGGGCGACCGCCGCTCCGGCGGGGACAGGAGACGCCGGTGACCGACGACGTACCTGCCCTCATCGCCGGGGCCGTCACCGTCCTCGGCACCCTTGGCGTCGTCGGCCTCTGCTGGTGGATGAGCCGCCGGTGAACACCACAAAGGCCCGCCCCCCGGCAAGGGAACGGGCCTTTATGGGTCCGCCCACGACAGCGGATACGGGCAGCCTACCGGCACCGCTTGCAGTGGTGGGCTGCCCACCGCGCGAAGTGGTCGTGCGGGCAGCGCGGGGCAGGCACCCGGTAGTAGCGGCCCTCTACCCCCTCCGGCAGCTCCTCCTCCCGCGGCGCCAGGGTGTCCAGCATCGCGTACATGCGGGGGCACTCCGCCGTGGCGAACCGCCCGGCCTCGTCCCGCGGCTGCCCGCTCACGACGACGCCCGGTGGACGCGCATGCCGTCGCGCCGCTCCTCAAAGCGGACCGCCAGCCCCCGCCGCAGCAGATCGGACAGCAGGCCGGAGGCGGAGCCCTCCGACCAGCCCCCGGCCTTCGCCAGGGAGGCGATGGTGTGGCCGTCCCGCGCCTGCCGCAGGAGAAGCGCCGCCCGCTGCCACTTCGGCCCCGACGGCACCTCCTTGCGGCCGGTGCGTGCGGCCATCGTCCGCCCGTCCGTGGCGGTGATCGTCTCCGGCGCCGGGTCCAGCTTCGCCAGCGCGTCCGCCACGACCGACGCGCCCACGCCCAGCCGCTCGCGGATGACGCGGGACGAGTCCCCCGCCTCCCGCATCGACCAGATCAGGGCTTCCCGCTCGGCGATAGCCGCCTTGGTGCCGGTCAGCCGCAGGTCGGCGAGGTCGCCGAACCAGCGCTGGCACGCCTCGTGCCAGCGGCAGTCCGGCCCGAACGCGGTCAGGTGCGCCCCGGCCTCCCGCAGGAGCGCCAGCCGGGCGAGGGGCCGGACCAGCTCCGCCCGGATCGCCGCTACCTCGGCGTCGATCTCCGCCTGGGACATGGGCCGGGCCGCCGCGATAGCGCCCCGCACCTCCGCTAGGTCGTACAGAACGGCGCTCATCGGGCGCTCTCCTGCTTGGCGTAGCGCAGGACAGTCTTGGGGTTGGCGACGCGGGCCTGGCCCTGGAGCCAGGGGCCGTTGTGGCCGCCGCGGTACTCGCTGACAATCTCCTCACACAGCGTGAGGTCGACAGTGCATTCATGCTTGCGGGCGAACACCACGACGTGCATGGCGAGGGTCTTGGCGCCTTCGGTGGGGGTGGGACGGCGGGTGCGGCTCATGGTGTGCTCCTTCAGGTGGCGTGGGGGTGGTACGCGCCTATTATGCGCATACCTAACGGGGGGTGTCTAGGTGGCGCGCGGGGTTAGCGGGCCAGAGCCCACTCGCGGCGCAGGTCAGCGTTGACGGCGGCCGCAGCCTTACCGGCGGTGCCGTACTCCGCGATCAGCTCGGCGGCGTGACCGGGGGGGACCAGCACCACGAGGGTGCCGTCGTCCTCCCCTAGGTCATCACCGTCGATAGACAGGAACGCCGCGAGGCGCGGCTGGTAGACGGCCGGGCCCGCCAGGCCGTCGGCAACGTCGAGGACGACGGTGCCGAACAGGCGGGTGGCGGCCGCCGACAGGGCGGAGGCAGTGACCTTCGGTGCATTGGCGTGGTTGCTCATGCCTCCTCTATCGGCAGAACCAGGGGGAGACTTTAGCGGAGTCCCTAAATAGGGGGAATGCTCTGGGTGGAGCAGTGGGTGGCTCCGCGCCGCGCCAGTCGGGGGAGCCGCGCCGCGACCCACGCTGTGCGATCCGCTCGCATGACTGGCTACCTGGCAGGTGGACGACGCACCGGCGGGGCGACGGGTGAGGAGACCCCCCGGCGCCGCTGACCGTACCCCCGCAACTGTCCGGGGGCAGCCCCTACCCTCGGCCGGGTGACTACCACAGCCCCGCCGCCGCCCGTCCCCCCGGTGCCCGTCCTCCCCGCCGAGACCGCCAACGTGCCCGTCTTCGGCAAATGGGAGGGGCCCGCCGTCTACCGCCCCTTCGGGCTGATGGTGGAGCGGCCCTCCACGGAGGAGCGGTGGGTGGAGGAATTCCAGGTGCGCACCGACGTAGACGGCGGCTCCGTCGTCCACATGCTGTCCCAACCGGACGGCTCCCTGGAGCAGGCGCAGGCGTCCATCGCGTTCCTCGGGCAGCAGCTCCGCGACACTGACGGCATCTCCGTCGAATGGTCCTACCCGGCCACCCCCGAAGAGGACCCGGCCCGGCCCGGCGAGTGGCTACGCGCCGACCCCACCCCCGGCGAGGTGACCGCAGCCGCCGCGGAGGGCCGCCAGCCGGAGGGGGAACCCCTGTACCGCTGGCACGACGACAGCCTGCTAACAGAGGCGGAGCTGGCCCAGGCCGTCCGCGACTTCGACTGGCACGAGGGCTCATCCAAGCGCCGCTTCGCCTACCTGTCCGACACCCACACCCTCCGCTACCGCTTCGAGGCGTTAGAGGAGATCACCAAGTGGCTGACGGAGGGCATCACGCGCCGCCCTACGCAGCGGCCCAAGCCCTCTGGGCATGGGCCTCGGTCCACCGGGCGCACTTCGAGGGCACGCTGATCCTCCGCGGGCTGCCGCTGCACACCCTCCTAGCGCAGCCCGCAACTCACCTGATGGCCGTGCTGTACTGCCTTGTGCTGGAGGACAGCAAGGAGGACGCCGACCGGCGCCTGGAGCTGGACGGCAAGCTGGGCAACATGGGCCGCCCCCGCCGCGAAACGTGGGGGAAGCTCCCGCACCAGCAGGCCGCGATGCGCCGCGCCGAGCAGGCCGCGAGCTGAGAAGGAGCCGCCCGCGTGGTAGCTGTCGTCGGTGAGGCCGGGGTAGCGCTCCGCCCCGAGACCGGCAAGTTCGCGTCCGAAGCCGAACGCGACATCGACTCCAAGCTGCCCGCCGTCGCCCGCAAAGCGGCCGGGTACTTCGCGGCCGCGTTCGCCGTCGTCGGGGTGGGGGCGTTCCTCGGCAACGCCGTCTCCGAGGCCGTGGACCTTCAGGAATCCGCCTCCAAGGTGGGCGTCGTCTTCGGTGACGCCGCCGGGCAGGTGGAGGAGTTCGCGTCCACCGCCGCCTCCTCCATGGGCATCTCGGAGGCGGCCGCCCTCGGCGCCACCGGCACCTTCGGCAACCTGCTGCGCTCCACCGGCCTCGCCGAGCAGGCCTCCGCCGACATGTCCACCAGCATGGTCGGGTTGGCCTCCGACCTGGCCTCGTTCAACAACGCCTCCCCCGAGGAGACCCTGGACGCGCTCCGCGCCGGGCTCCTCGGCGAGGCTGAGCCCCTCAAACGGTTCGGTGTCAACCTGTCCGCCGCAGGCATCGAGGCTAAAGCCCTCGCCCTCGGGCTGATCGAGGAGGGGGAGGCGATGACCGATGCGCAGAAGGCCACCGCCGCCCACGCCCTCATCATGGAGCAGACCGCCCTCGCCCAAGGCGACTTCGAGCGGACCTCCGGTGGCCTCGCCAACCAGCAGCGCATCCTCGCCGCCGAGTTCGCCGACGTGTCCGGGCAGATCGGCACCGCCCTCCTGCCCTACCTGTCGCAGATCGCCGCATTCATCCTCGACCGGGTGATCCCCGCCGCGCAGCGGTTCGCCTCATGGTTCGCCGACAACCTAGGCCCGGCCATCGTCGCCGTCGGCGGCTTCATCCGCGACGACCTGGTGCCTGCCATCTCCTCCGTCGTCACCTGGATGCAGGAGAACTCGACGTGGCTGACCATCGTCGCCGGGGTCATCGCCGCAGTGTTCATCCCCCACCTGATCGCCCTCGCCGCGCAGGCCACCATCACCAAGATCACCACCGCCGCCATGTGGCTCGCCTCCAAGGTGGGGGCGATCTCTGCCGCCGTCGTCCACTCCGCGCAGATCGCCTGGATGATCGCCCGCTGGATCGGGCTAGCCGCCGCCGCAGCGTTCAACGCGGCCCGCGTCGTCGCCTCCTGGGTGCTGATGGGCATCCAGGCCGTGGTGCAGGCCGCCATCGTCGTCGCCCAGTGGACGATGGCCGCTATCCGCGTCGGCATCTCCCTCGCCGCGATGGCGCTCCAGTTCGTCGTGCAGGGCGCCGTCATGGCAGCTCAGGCCGCGATGACCGCCGCCCGCGTCGTCGGCGCCTGGGTGCTGATGGCCACGCAGTCCCTCATCCAGGCCGCCCGCATGGCCGCCGCCTGGTTCATCGCGCTCGGCCCCGTCGGCTGGATCATCGCCATAGTCATCGGCCTCGTCGCCCTGATCATCGCCAACTGGGAGACCGTCAAAAACTTCACCATCGCCGCGTTCAACGCCATCGTGAGCTTCGTCGTCGGCGCCTGGAACGGGCTCGTCTCCGCCATCTCTACCGCCATCTCCACCGTCATCGACTTCGTGGTGAAGCTCCCCGGCCGCATCCTGACCGCCATCGGCGACTTCGGGCGGCTCCTGTTCGACAAAGGCAAGCAGCTCATGCAGGGCCTAGTCGACGGGATCTCCGCCGCCGCCTCCTTCGTCGGCAACGTGGCCCGGAACATCGTTAACGCCGTCATCGGCTTCGTCAACGACAACATCATCGACGGCATCAACGACCTCCTCGAATTCACGATCATGGGTATCACGATCAACCCGCCCGACATTCCGCACATCCCCCGGCTGCACTCCGGCGGCATCTTCGACACCGACGGGGGGGAGGGCCTGGCGCTCCTCCGCAACCAGGAGCGGGTCATCACCCCCGAGCAGCGGGTCATCGCCGACCAGCTCCTCGCCGACCTGCTGTCCGGCACCCTCACCGCCGGGACCGCCGCGCAGGCCGCCACCGGCGGGGGCATCACCATCGAGGAGCACATCCACCAGCAGCCCGGTGAGCCTGTCGCGTCCGTCGCCGCCCGCGTCACCCAGAACGTGGTGTGGCAGCTCAACGGCGGCATCAGCCGCACCGTCGGCGGGCGGGCGGTGACCGTGTGACCCTCATCGCCGCCGATGACCGCGCCTACCTGACCACTACCCACGGCGCCCGCTACGCCCTCGGCGACCCCGACAACCCGGCCCTCACCCTCAACGCCGCCGACCTGTTCGGCTGCATGTGGGCCTGCGACGTGCCCGAAGGCTGGGACTCCCCCGAGGTCAACACCCCGATGGACCGCCGCCCCACCGGGCACGGCGGCTACGCCGGGGAACCCACCTACGAGCCGCGTGTCCTCGCCTTCGAGGGCACCGTCACCGCCCCCACAGCGGAGGACCTGACCGCCGCCCACGCCCGCTGGCTGACGGCGCTCCTCGGCCCCCTCCCCGCCATGTGGCGCTACACCCACCTGGACGAGACACCCGTCCGCGGCCTGTGGGTGTACCCGTCGGGGAAACCCAAGTGGCGGGCCCTGGACGACCGGGTCGCCGAGTTCGCGTTCGTGCTGGTAGCGGAGGACCCCATCAAGACCGGCACCGCCGCCGCCTACGGGCCGGTGCGGCTGCCCACCGCCGGAGGGGAGGGCGGGGTGGCCTACCCGCTGTCGTTCCCCGTCACCTACTCCGCCGGGACGGTCGGCTCCACCGTCGCCCACGTCGCCAACGACGGCGACGAGGACGCCCACGCCGTCTACACCATCACCGGGCCCCTGCCCGGCCCGCAGGTGCTCCTCTCCACCGGGGAGCACGCCACCCTCACCGCCGACCTGCCCACCGGCAACGACGTGGCCGTCATCGACACCGCCACCGGCACCGTCACTATCAACGGCGCCGACCGCTTCGACGCCTGGGCCGCAGGGTCCACGTTCCCCCTCATCCCCCCCGGCGGGGCCGACGTGCGCCTCCGGTCCACCACCGGCGGCACCGACCAGGCCGCCTACCTGACCGTGACCTCCGCCCCCGCCTGGAAGTAGGACCGATGGACCTCGCCCTCGTCCCCCTCGCCCTCGCCGCGCCCGAGGTGCTGCACCCCGCCAGGCTGCACCGCCAAGCCTTCGGCGCCCTGTTCCAGCCCGCCGCGACCGTCCTCACCTCCCGCCCCGGCCTCCTGTACGGGCCCACCGGGCACAACGGTGAGTTCACCCTGCTCAACCCGACCACGCTGCGCGTCGCCCAGTTCGTGGCCGTCGTCCAGGGCACCCGCACCGCCACGCAGGGCACCTACCTGGCCGTCAACGACTCTGCCGCCGCCGACCTCACCATCACCGCCCAGCACGCCTCCCAATACCGCAAGGCCCTCGTCGTGGCCCGCGTCTACGACTCGGAGGCCGCCGGGGTGGCCCACTCCGCCACCACCGACCGGGGCACCCTGGAAATGATCGACGGGGCGCTGGCCGCCTCCAACCCCGCCCTGCCCGCCCTGCCCGCCGACGCTGTCGCCATCGGCGAGGTGTCCATCCCCCCCACCGGGCAATCGGTTACCGCCACCCACTACGGCGTCACCGCCCGCGCGTTCCTCCGCGGGCAGCCGCGGGTCGTCGCCGACCGGGCCGCCCGCCTTGCCATCGCCTCCGGGGAGCTGTACCGGGGGCTGATCGTGGCGGAGGAGGACAGCGGCCGCGTCTGGATGCGTGACGGCTCCGCCGCCTGGACCCTGATCGGCGGCCGCCGCCCGCACGCCATGCTTCTCCGCTCCGCCGCGCAGTCCATCAACAACTCGGCCTGGACAACGATCGCCTGGGACTCGGAGGAGACCGACGCCGACGGTATGCACGCCGCGTCCGCCACCACCGTCTCCATCCCCTTCGACGGGTTCTACCTGATCGAGGGGGCGGGCAACTTCGTCGCTAACGCCACCGGCGCCCGCGGCGCCCGCCTCCGCCGCAACGCCGCCGTCATCCCCGGCGGGGCTGCCTCCACCCTGGCCAGCGTCGCCATCAACACGTCCGTCGTCACCCCTACCCGCCGCATCTACTGCACCCAAGGCGACACCATCGACCTTCAGGTGTGGCAGTCGTCCGGCGCCGCCCTCAACGTCGTCGGCACCGCCGCCGACTCCTCCTTCGCCGCCTCCCTATCCGTCACCTACGACGGCTCCTGAGCTGTCCCCCCCGATAGGCTGCCCGCCATGACCGACCCGCAGCAGGACGATCTGACCGCCGACGACGACCTGGCGCAGCGCACCGACAACGGGCTCCGCCCCGACGACCCCCCGGAGGAGGCCCAGCCGCCGCAGGACCCCGGCTGGCTGCCGGAGGGCACCGAGACGGAGGTGGAGCAGCCGTGACCACCGCCGCCCGCGTTCTCGACGTGGCCCGCTCCCAGCTCGGCATCCGCGAGGCCGCCGACGGCTCCAACCCGTACGGGAAGGCCTACGGCATGGACCGGGTGGCCTGGTGCAACCAGTTCACCTGGTGGTGCATGACGCAGGCAGGGGGAGGCCCGCTTACCCCCAAGTCCGCCTACACCCCCACCACCTACAACTGGTACCGGACCCAGGGCCGGGCCGACCGCTCCCCCCGCCCCGGCTCCCTCGTGTTCTTCGACTTCCCCGACAGCCTCAAACGCATCCAGCACGTCGGCTTCGTGGAGGCCGTCAACCCCGACGGCACCATTACCACCATCGAGGGCAACACCGTGTCCGGGGCGGGCGGCTCCCAGGACCGCGGTGGGGGCGTGTGGCGCCGCCGCCGCTCCACCACCACCGTCGTCGGCTACGGCCACCCCGCCTACGCCGGGGCCGCCGCCCCCACTACGCCCGCCCCCCGGCCCAAGCCGACCCCGCCCCCGGCCGGGTTCGACCCCAACTCGATGCGCACCCTCACCTACGGGGCACGCAACGACAACGCGGTGGCTGCCCTCCAACGGTTCCTCAACGCCCACCCGTGGGCCCCGGCCCTACCGCTCCTGCCTGTCACCGGCAACTACCTGGGGCAGACCCAGGGTGTCGTCCGCCGCGCCCAGCAGCAGTGCGGCATCACCGGGCCCGACGCCGACGGCACCGTCATCGGCCCCCGCACCAAGGCCGCGTTCGCTGCCCGAGGCGCCCGCTGGTGACCTCCGTCCTCGCCTCACCGGCCGGGCAGCTCGCCCTCACCCGGCCGGTGAGGTGGCGCTACCACTTCACCGACTTCCGGCTCGGCCGGTTCCTCACCACCCTGCCGCTGCGCGGCGTGTCCCTCTCCGATGTGCTGTCCGGCGCCGCCGACGGCACCGCGGAGGTGCCGCTGACCTCCTCCGCCGTCCGCGACCGTGACCCGTTCGTCGCCACCGTCCCCCGCCGCTCCTGCATGTGGGCGGAGCGGCAGGAGCTCGACCCGGGCACCGGCCGGGTCGCCGCCACCGACATCCCGTGGGCGGGCGTCGTGATGGGCCGGGACCGGGCCCTCGGCTCCCGCACCATGAAGCTGAAGCTGGTCACCTGGCCGTCCTACTTTCAGCGGCGCCTCGTCCCCGGCCTCATCTTCCGACAGATCGACAAGTTCGTGATTATGCGCACCCTCGTCTCCTACGGCGTGGACCAGCCGCTGGTGGACACCCCGGAGCCGGGTGTCTACCAGAACAGCCCCCACCTGGAGCCGATGGAGTACTACCTGGGCCACCCCGACTACCCCGGTGAACTGTCCGGTGTACTGGCCGACCGCACCTACCTGGCGTCCGACCTCAAACCCGCCCTGGAGGCCATGACGGAGCTGGGCGAGTCGGGTACCGGGTTCGACTGGCGGATGGTGCCCTACATGGAGTCCGCCCTAGGTGACCTCAACGCGCTGCGGGTCCGCCTCGACCTCGGCTATCCGCGGCTGGGGCGGACCGCACCGGCCGACCTGCGCTGGTCCACCGACGCCGCCGACCGTCGGCAACGGTGGGGGCACGTCGCCGACCTGTCCATCACTGAGGACGGGTCCGCCGTCAACAACCGGGTGACCGCCGTCGGCTCCGGCACCGGCTCCGACCAGATCCGGGAGACCGTGGAGGACTCCGCTGAAATGCTCGGCGGCTACCCCCTGTACGAGGCGTCACTGTCGTCGTCCACGCAGGAGGACCGCACCGTGGACACCGTCCGCGGCAAGGCGCAGGGCGCTCTCGCCGCCGGGCTCGCCTCCCAGGTACGCCTGTCCGGGGTGAAGGTCCGCGGGGATCTTCCCCCCGCCCTGTCCTCCTACGCGGTCGGCGACGACGGCACCTTCAAGGTGGGGGACACCACCACCGGCGTAACGGAGACCTTCGTGGGGCAGATCATCGGCCGCACCATCCAACCGGCGGAGCCGGGCGGCACCGAGCAGGTCACTATCGACGTGCAGGGCACGCGGGCCGCCTGATGGCGCAGACAGCCTCCGACACCGACCTGGCCGGGCGGCTCCTCCAACTGGAGTCGGCGGTGCGCGCGTTGCAGGCCGCCGCCGCCGTCGGCGGGACCACCGTTACTGCCTCCGACGCCGCCGACAACACCATCACCGGCACCGCCTCCACCGTCGGCGGTGACGGCTGGTTCTTCACCGGCCCGGCCGTGGACCTGTTCGTCGCCAACGGCCGCATCGAGGTCAAGGTGGCCGCCACCCTGGAGGTGTACGGCAACCGCTGCTCCATGTTCGTCGGCTACCGGGTGAAAGGCCCAGTGGACGCGCAGGAGGAGCTGGACGACGCCGACACCTACCAGGAACCTGACTACGACCGGGCTATTCAGCTTCAGGACGACGGGGCGGGCATGAATCAGCTCGGCGCGTTCGGCACCTTCGACCTTGTGGAGGGCCTGGAGGTGGCCTGGTATCGGGTGACCCTGGCCTACGCCCTGTCCTACTCGTCTACTACCGGAGCCCCCTACGGCATCGCCTCCGCCCGCCGCCTGTCCGTCACCCGCTACTGACCCCTACGCGGCGGCCGAGACTGCTACCGTCCACCCCGGCGGGTGTCCAGGGGAAGAGGGCATCCGCCGACTTACGTCACAGGCAGATATCCGCCCTGCCGGGTGAGGAACACCCACCGGCCGCGTAGCAGCAGCGGCACCCCCGCCGGATCATCCTCCGAGGGGGACAGCAGGTAGCCGCGCGGCCCCGACCACGCCGGGTCCCCGTGGATGGACCGCCCGTCCCTCCCCTCGATCATCAGGCCCGGCGCCCCGAAGTTGTGCACTCGGGCGAGGACCGCGATCACGTTGGGCAGGGTGTCCTGATCCGGGCGCCGCGTCCCGCCCATGCCGCCCGGACGGCGGTGGTGGAGCTGCCAGAGGTCCCCGTCCACGTCGCCGAGGAGGGCGCCGGTGACGGCGCACTGGCCGCCCTCCCGCATCCAGGCAGCTCGCCGCAGGTCTCTCATGCCCATACCTATCCCCCGCTCTTCCGGTAGTGCATAATAGGGGGGACAGGCCCGCCCCACGCCAGGAGGATGCTATGACCGCCCCACCCGCCGTTAAGCGCCCAGCCGGACGCCCACCGAAGATCAAGAACCGGGCCCGCTGGGGCCTGTACGTGGACGCCCACGCCCGCCTTGCCGGGGAGGACCGCGCCCGCCGGAAGGGTCACGGCGACTACACCGACGTACTCCGCCGCCTGATGGCCGCCTACGCCGCGGGCAAGCTCGATGCTTACGCCGCCCCGCCGGACGAGTCGTGACCGCCCGCTTGCCGGAGCCGCCGGACCACCAGCAGCGCATGGCTGCCGCCCGCCGCCGCGCCCGCTACGAGATCGGCGACCCCTCCTGGGCGGAAGTCATCCTGGCCGCATACCGCGATCCGGACACCTCCGACCGCTACCTCACCGCAGAGGAGGAGCTGTCCACGGCGCCTACCGCCAACAGCCGCGACCTCGACCGGCACCACCGCGAGGCTCGCCGCCGCGGACTGACCCAGTGAGCGCCTGCCGCTCCTGCGGCGCCGAGATCATCTGGGCTGTCACCCAGGAGGGCCGTCACATGCCAGTGGACGCCGAGCCGACTGACGACGGCAACGTGTCGCTAGCGCCGGGCACTTCACCCCGGCAGACGCCTACCGCCACCGTCGTCGGCAAACGCCTCCAAGCCGACCTGTTCGGCGACGACTCCCCCCGCTACACCAGCCATTTTGCCACCTGCCCCCAGGCGGCAGAGCACCGGAGGACCCGATGACCGGCAAGGACCGTACCGACACCAAGGCCGAGCCGATCCCGGCCGGGCCCGACCCCACCTCTGTCGAGGAGGTGCAGCCGACAGTCCCTCCGCCTAGCCCGGAGCCGCAGCCTGCCGAGGATGCCGCGCCGCTCACCTCCCGCCGCCGCACCCTGTTCGGGGATGCCGAATTCCCCCTGTCCGTGGGGGAGGCCATCACGGAGGTCACCCGCCGCGTCCCCGCCATCGCCAAGGAGCACCGCGCCAGCCAAGGCGGCTCCTACCAGTACCGCGGCATCGACGACGTGCTGGAGGCCCTGCACCCCATCCTCGCCGACGTGGGCCTAGTGATCATGCCCGGCACGGTGGTCCGCGAGCAGTGGGAGACCCGCGCCACCAAGGACGGCGGCACCCTCAACGTGGCCCGCCTCCTGGTCCGCTACACCTTCATCGGCCCGGACGGCTCCACGCAGGATGCCGAGGTGTGGGGTGAGGGCGGGGACTCCGGGGATAAGGCCACGCAGAAGGCGCACAGCCAGTCGTTCAAGACCCTGTGTTTCCAGACGTTCTCCATCCCCACCGCCTTCTCCGCCGATGACGAGCCGGACGCCACCAACCCGGCCGCCCGCCCCTTCACCGTGGAGGAGCAGGAACGCGCCGGGAGGGCCTACGACGCGGCCCTGGCCGCGGACACGGTGGAGGCCCTGGCAGGTGTCCGGCACCGCGCCCTCGCCCTTCTCAACGTGCCCGTGTCGATGGTGGACGGCTCGCTGGTGCCGCTGTCGGTCCTGTTCGACTCCCGCCGCCAGGCCATCGAGCGGCCCATTAGTGAGCCCTCGTGAGCGGCCTCCTGGGGTGGGCGACGGAGGCAGCGCCGGAGCCGCCCATACTCCTCGACAGCCGCGAGTCGGAGCCGCTGGTGCCCTACCCGCACACGCTCCTCGCGCAGTGGGTCACTGAGGCCCCCGGAGGTGACGGCGGCCGGGTCGTGTACTTCCTGTTCGCGGACGGCTCCGTGCGGATGGAGGTGTGGAGCCGATGACCCTCCTCGACCCGGACGACCGGGCCTACGCCGACGAGCAGCACCACAACGCGGGCAGCGACTACGGCGAGGGCGACCCGCGCACCTTCGATGATCTGACGCCGGAGGAGGCGATGACCTCCCGTGTCAGCATCGACTTCGGCAGCGCCGGAGAGGATGACTCCGCCTGCCCGCACCCGGCGTCGGCGCGGCGCCTCGCCCAGGTGGAGGGCGGGCAGGTGCAGGTGTGCACTGCCTGCGGGGAGGAGATGCCCGGCGCCACCCAGGCCATCGTGCCCCGCGACCGGCCCGGCACCGTCGACCCCACCCAGCGGGAGGGCGACGAACGGTCCCGCGGCGGGCTGCGGCACATCACCTGGGACCCCGCCAACCCGGCCGCCTCCCGCCCGTACACGCCGGAGGAGGTAGAGCTGGAGCTGGCCGACACCCTCGACCGCATCGAACGCGGCGCAGGGTTCTGGACCACCAAGGAGGAGCAGCGGTCCGCCGCGAAAGTCCGCTACGAGCTGGAGTTCGCCCGCGCCCGGTTCACCTCCACCGGCAAGACCGTCGGCGAGCGGGAAGACGACGCCCTCCTCAAATGCGCCGAGCTATACGAGGAATGGCAGCTACTGGAGCTGGTGTGCCGCACCGCCAAGGAGGGCCTGCACAACCTGCGCAGCAAGCAGTCCGGCTTGCAGTCCATCCTGCGCTCAGCCTCTCAGGCGGCCTCCGGCGGAGGCTACGGGTGACGCTCACTCCGCTGCCGGACCGCCCCACCGCCGACGATGTGCTGCGGGCGCGGGCCGAGCTGTTCGCCGCGCGCGTCGCCGCTCCTGCCCTGCACCGGCTGCTAGACGAGATCGAGCATTGGCGACCGATCCTGGAGCGCACGGAGCTACTACTGCGTCGCATCAAGGCCCGCCGCGTCCACGGCGCCTACCGGCACCGCCACCGGAGGCGCTGGTGACCGGCCCGGCCTGGTGCTCCGGCACCGTCGCCGAGGGCTGGCCCGGCGAGCGGCCCTGCTCGTTCCTGGCCCGGCCCTCTGGCCTCTGCGGCGTCCACGAGAAGCAGGAAGCCCGCCGCCTTGCTAGGGCGGAACAGGCAGGCAGCACCACCCCCACTCCCCGCACCACCGACCGTAAAGGAGCCTGACATGGCAGGCGAGACAACCATCTGCGTCATCGGCAACCTGACCGCCGACCCGGAGCTGCGTTTTACCCCGTCCGGGGCGGCTGTCTCCAACTTCACCATCGCGTCCACCCCCCGCACCTACGACAAGCAGGCGCAGGAGTGGCGCGACGGTGACGCTCTGTTCCTCCGCTGCTCCGTGTGGCGCGACGCCGCCGAGCACGTCGCCGAGTCCCTGACGAAGGGCACCCGCGTCATCGCCCAGGGCCGCCTGCGGCAGCGGTCGTTCGAGACGAAGGAGGGGGAGAAGCGGACGGTGGTGGAGCTAGAGGTGGACGAGATAGGGCCGTCGCTGCGCTTTGCTGACGCCACCGTGCAGCGCGCCTCCCGGGGGCAGGCCGCCCGTCCCCGCAACGACGATCCCTGGACCTCCGGCGGTGGCTCCTCCTACCCGCAGGAACCACCCTTCTAGGCGGACACTGCCTGTGAGGGCCCCCGCCTCCTTCTCCGAGGTGGGGGCCCTCACCCATCCGGGGGATGGGATAGGCGCGCCGCGCGTCCTACTAGACAACCCACCTTAGGTGTGTGCATAATACGGGGGACAGCACCTCTCCACGCCAAGGAGCCACCGCCATGACCGCCACCCGCGTCCGCATCCCCTCCATCAACGAGCTGATGGCCAACTGCCCCAAACCCGCCCCCCTCGCCGACCCCTACGCCGACGCCCACTGCGGTACCCGCGAGGAGCAGGCCGCCGCCCCCCGCCCTGTCCGCAAGCCAGCCGCCCCCCGCAAGCCGCGTCTCACCGCCGCGCAGATCGCCCCCGGCACCAAGGTCACGTTCGAGACGGACACCTGCGGCCGCTGCTCCGGCACCGGCTCCTACCCCTCCTCCGCCTGGAACGGCGTGTGCCTCGGCTGCAACGGCGAGGGCAAGTCGCTCACCGCCGCCGGGCGGGCCGCCAAGAAGGCCTACGACGGGTGGACGGCGGAGCACCTGACCGTCCCGGTCACTGCCATCGAGCCCGGCATGGTCATCCAGGCGTCCCCCGTGGACCCGTACCGGACCGTCACCGCCGTCGGTGAGCCCACGATCAACGGCCGCAGCTGCATCGGCGACGGGCCTTGGACCGACAGCGTGAGCGTCCGCGTGGAGTTCGGCCCGAGCCGGGCCCACGGCCTCCTCGCGGACGGCACCGTCAAGCGGGCCGCCACCCCGGAGGAGGGCCGCGAGCGGGCCGCCCACGTCGCCCACCTGAAGGGCGCCACGCTGGCCCCGCCGTCCGCCTGACCGCTCCGCCCCCGGCGCCCTCACCCCGACCCCTGGGGTGGGGGCGCTGTTCGTTCTACGCTGGCCCCCCGTGGAGCTAGCGCCCCCCCTAGTGTGCGTGCATAATCAGGGGGACAGCCACGCCAAGGAGGAAACCCATGAGCACCTACATCCTGCCCGCCTCCCCGCCCCAGGCCTGCCCCACCTGCCGGGGTGGCTGCGCCTGCCCGGACGGGCCAGGCGGCTGCGGCCACTACGGCTGCCGCGGGCACGCCCCCCTGTCCTGCCCCGCCGCCCTCGCCAGCCAGGCCGCCTACGAGGAGCGGCTGGCCGCCACCCGACGGCACCGGGCCGTCCTCGCCGCCCGCCGCGCCCGCTGGCGCTCCGCCGCCGACGCCTACCTCCTTGCCCACCTGCTGCCCTGATGCATGTCCCCCACTCCCCTGCCTTGCTAGTGGCCGGGCTGCCCCGCGCCCTCGGCCACCAACCGGCGGAGGAGGTACTGCTAGTGGGCCTCGCCAAGGAGGCCCCGTCCCTCGCCGTCATCATCGGCACCAGACTGAACGACACCGCCGCCGACATCGGGCCCGCAGCGCTCGCGGCCTCGGCGATGGCCGCCGCCCGCCGCGACGGCGCCCAAGGGGTGGCCGTTGTCGTCTACGCGGCCGACGCCGCGAACATCCACAGTCTCGGCGCTGAGATAGCCGCAGCTGTCTGTCTCAACGCCGACAGGTGGGGGCTGGAGGTTCTGGACGCGCTGCGCGTCGTCGGGGACCGCTGGGCCTCCTACCTGTGCAACACCCCTGCCTGCTGCCCGCCGGAGGGGTCACCCGTCACCACGCCAGAAGGAGCACCCCAGTGACCGAAACGACCAACCTGCCCGCCGCCCCATCGCGGGCCTACCTCGACACGTTCCGCGAGTCGATGGACGCCCTCCGCTCGTTGAGCCCGGACAGGATGCGGGAAGCCGCCCCCGTCGCCCGACAGGCCCTCATCAATCACCTCCGCGCGGATGCTGCCGCCCTCCGTGCCACCCGCGGCACTGTCGTCGTGCCGGAGGACACCTACGACCTGGTGCGGCGTCTCACCGCCGCCCAGGAGGTGTTCCGGCAGTGGGCGCAGGCGTTCATCGCCGCCGCGGACGAGGCCACTGCCCTGCTGGAGGAGGAGGCGGTGACCGCGAACGGCGGCATGCCCGGCTACGAGGAGGCGCCCGCAGGCTCCCTGTTCGTGCCTGACGGGGGAGGGCAGCGGATCGCCGTCACCCCCGACTGGAAGACGGGTGACTCCACCTGGGACGTGGACACCCTCGCCGCGTGGGTGGCGGAGCAGACCGTCGCCGATGAGGGCCGGAAGCCCCTCCCCGAGATGATGGCCCCCGGAGACGACCCGGAGGACCAGCCGGTCTGGACGAACGCGGAGGCCGTGAGCCTGTGCCGGGACGCCATCGACAAGCTGCGCCGGTTGGGCCGGTACACGCCCGGCGCGTCCCTCATCGAGGCGGAGCGGAAGCGGCTCGCAGGGCTGGGTCGGGACTCCGACGCCGCCGTTCTCCGGCAGGTCCGCAGCGTCGGCCCCCGCCAGTACAAGGGCGTCAAGGTCACCCGTGAGGACACGAAGTGAGCGGCAACCCGTACGTGGCCCGGTCCATCCCCGAGGACTACGGCACCTGGCCCGTCACCCCCCTGCCGGAGGAGAAACCGGAGGACGCATGGGTGCGGAGGCACCGCTGCTGCGGCGCCCCCAGCCTGTGCGGAGCTGTCTGCATGGACGACGAGGACAGTGCGACCGGGGCCGCTGTCGTCCGCCGCCTGGACGAGGCCGAAGCCAAGCTGGCCCTGGCGGAACGGTGGGCTGTCCGCGTCGGGCAGGCGGAGGGGATACACCACCCGGTCCAGGTGTTCGTGGGGCAGCCCGGCTCCCGCGCCCTCGCCGGGGTGCTGATGCTGCGCGCCGACGAGGCCACCGACCTGCTCCTCATCCTCGGTACCACGGAGGAGGGGGCATGACCACGCGGAAGGAGTGGGTGGCGCGGGTAGCGAGTGCCGCTGCCGCGAACCTCGGCGCCTCGATGCCCCACGAGGCCGTGGGCCTGAGCGAGGCGGAGGTGGAGGACATGAGCGAGACCGAGTATGGCCGCCTGGCCTCCGCCATCGAGGACGTGCAGCAGCGTCTCTACCGGATGGGGGCACAGTTGTGACGCTGGACGGAGAGGTCAGGTCCATCCGGGCCGTGGCCCGCCGCATGCGGGGGGCGACCCGCGCCGACGCCCGGCAGCTCGCCGGGTGGGCCAAGCAACTGGACGACGCCGCGAAGGCCCTGGAGCGGGGGCACCGCTTCCTCCGTAAGGGGGCCGAGATCGCCGCCAGTGACCGCCTCCCGGCCGGAAACAGCTCCGGGGTAGCCGGACAAGCCCCGGACCGTCCCGGCCCGGCACAGAGGCAGAGAGCAGCCCAGCGGACCTCCGCCGCCGCCGCTGCTGCCGTGGAGCCCCGCACCGGCACCCAACGCCGCGCCGTCCTCGACGCGGTAGGGCAGGTCGCCCGCGACCCCCGCCTGGTGGGCCTGACCGATGTAGAGCTCGGCGCCGCCACCGGCCTCCGCCCCAACTCGCTGCGGCCCCGCCGGAAGGAGCTGATAGACGGCGGCTGGCTGGAGGACTCCGGCCGCACCCGCACCCACCACGGCAACGAGCACATCGTGTGGGTGCTGTCCGACAAGGCCCGGCAGCTCCTGTCAGAGGGGACGGGACAGCCGAGGCTTGCTGTAGGGGGGGAATAGGCTCCGCCCCGCTGGGGGGACAGCCTGACCGATGAGAGCGGCGCCCAGCCTACGAGAGGCCGGGCGCCGCAACCTTCCACGCCAATGAAAGGAGCACCGAGGTGCCGACGACAACTATACCCGATTCGGGGCAGCGCATCGCCCCCCAGAGGGCGCTGCCTCTCCTGCTCGCTCGCTACGGGCTGACCTGCCCCGACTGTGGGCAGCCCATGTACCACTGGAGCTTCCCCGAGACGCTGACCCAGCGGGCTGTACGGCGGCAGCCCTGCCCCCGCTACCGGCCTGACCACTGGGAGCTGGATCCCACCCGCGCAGCAACCGTCGACCACGTCACCCCGAGGTGTATCGGCGGCACCAATACGTGGGGCAACTATGAGGCCGTCTGCATGGGATGCAATCTGCGGAGGCACGGAGCGTGGCGCCGCCGAAACCCTAACTGGCGCGAGCAGATAGCCGCCTACCGCGCCGCGAAGCAGGGCAGGCGGTCGTGAGCTACAGCCGTCCGACGTTCCCGGAGGACCACTACACCCGCATCCCCAACGCCTGGATCAGGGACGGGAACCTCCGGCCCAACGCCAAGGCCATCCTGTTCACGATCATGAGCCACGACGCGGACTACAAGCTGAGCGTCGCCCAGGTGATGCGGGAGACCGGGCTAGGTCGGGACGCAATCAGCGCCGCCACCGATCATATGCTGGAACGCGGCTACCTCATGGCCGTTACCCAGAGGATCGGGGAGCGCGGCCGGTTCGGTGAGAACCACTACATCGTCACTGACTGCACCGGCATCCCTAACCCCCAGGACAGTACTGCCAATCCTGAAGTTTCTGGCCGAAACGTCAGGATTGCACCGCAACGGTCAAACACCGCAACGGTCCCTGACCGCAGCGGTGCAATCCCTCCCCTAAGAAGAACAACAACTACAGAAGAACAACTAGACCCAGAAGAACAACTGCCCCTCCCGCAAGCGGAAGGGGCGCGGCACCTCGCGGCAGTCGAGACCCCGGCGCAGCGCATCGCTGCCGCCGCGCAGGAGCTGACGAAGGAGCACTACGACGCCTCCGGGGGCCTAGCAAAGTTCCCCGCCGTCCTCGCCATCGTCAAACGGGCCCTCTCCGCTACCCGTGACGACGGCTCCCCCTGGTACACCGTTGATGATCTACGGGGGGCGCTGAAGCTCCTCCGCGACGCCGGGCGGCCCGTCACCCTGGAGACGGTCCGCGCCGCGCTCACAACGCCGGGGGCTGTCAGCAGTCGCGGCTATGGTCCCCGACAGCACGTGCCCTACCGCGACCCTGACCCGTCCACACCAAACGCCTTCACTGAAGGGTTCTGACCGTGACCGCCTCCCACGCCAACGAGCACGCCGACCTCGCTGACCCTGAAGTCCTCCTCATCCACCTCCGCGGCGCCCACGAACTGGTCGGGGTGGTAGACGCCGCCACCCCCCACTCGGAGCTGGTCGCCGCCCACCGACGGTGCCACCGCGGGGACGACGCCCCGCCGGAGCCGGAGCCCGTCCCCGAAGCCATCGACTGGGAGGCCGCGGTGCAGCGCATCGCGGCCCGCTCCCGCCCCCACCGGCAGGCGCAGGCCGCTGCTCGCGCCCGCCGCGAGAGCATCCTGGCCGCGCAGCGCGCCGAGGCCCGCAAGGCCCGCAACCGGGAGCTGGCCGTGGCGCAGGTCCCGCCGCGCTACCGGGACGCCACCGCCGACCACCCGGCCGTCGTCGCGTGGGCAGCCGACACCATCCGCGGCGCCACCCAGGACGGGCTGGTACTCAACGGGCCCGTCGGCTGCGGCAAGACCTGGCAGGCGTTCGGCGCCTGGCGCATCGTGGCGCAGCGCACCGGCTGCCGCGCCGTCGCCCTGTCCGTCCCCGCCTGGCTGGACTCCCTGCGGCCCGGCCGCAGCCCGCTGCACCCGCTGGAGGAGGTGCAGGGGGCGGAGCTGCTATTGCTGGATGACCTGTCCGCGGAGCGCGTATCCGAGTGGACAGAGGAGGTCGTCTACCGGCTGATCGACGCCCGGTGGAACGCCTGCCTGCCGACGATCATCACCCTCAACGCGCCCGGCACCTCTCTCCGGGAGCGGCTGGGCGGCCGCGTCGCGTCCCGCCTCAACGGGCTGGGCCGCATCGTCGGCTGGCCCGCCGACGCCCCCGACCGGCGCGTCCGCCCCACCGAATAGACGCGCCCCTAACTCCCCTGCTAGTCTGTCCCTGTCAGACCCGCCCACGCCAAGGAGACACTGTGCGCACCACCACCCTCGTCCAGGCCACCGCAGACGTGGTCACCATCACCAGCCTCCGCACCGGAGACGTGTACAAGCGGCTGGAGGTCAACACCTACGGGGAGAAGTACCAGCTTCACTTCGGTGTCGTGCAGCACGTCATGCACAACGGCGAGGACGCCGTCATCACCGCCATCGAATTCCCCACCGAGTGGAACGGCGTCCAGGCCAAGATCAAGACCTTCGGCACCGACGCCGACCTCAAGCTGTTCGAGGCCACCCCGGAAGAGGTCACCGCCCACTTCGCGGAGGTCCGCACCGCCAGCCAGAACACCGTCAAGGCCAAGGCGGAGGAGCTGGCCAAGGCCGAGGCCATCCACCGGCAGGTAGAAGGCATGATCGAGCGCGTCGGCATCCAGGCCCTCACCGCCCCCCGCACGCAGGTCCGCGCCATCGATGCCGCCACCGATGAGGGCGTGGCCGAGGTCGCCGAGGAGCTGCTGTGACCGCTACCCGCCTATCCACCTGCGGCCGCTGCGGTGGCACCATCGAGCAGCGGCCCGACAACCCCGGCACCGGGTGGGGGCACATCGTTCCGCCTGCTAACGGGCACCTGCCTGACCCCGACGACTCTGCCGTCTCCGGGCCCGATGCGGACGACCTCGCTGAGGAGTCCCGGACCGCCCCCGCCACGCTGGACCGGGCCGCATTCGACGCCCTGGTGCAGCGCAAGTGCCTGGACCTCGCCAACGCCGCCCCGCCCTCCAACCCCGAGGACCCGGCTACCGCGGCCGAGGCCCGCGACGCTATGCAGGAGGCGCAACTACTAGAGGCTGCCGCCACCGAGTTTGCAGACGCCGTGGACCGCACTAAGGGCCTGGCGGGCGGTCACGTTGCCTACGAGGACGCTGTGGTGATCATCGGGGGCGCCGGGCCCATCGTCGTCACTGACGGGGACTGGCGTGCCAACCCGGTCTACTGGGAGGCGAAGGCTGCCGGGTCCACAGGCCGCGTGGACACCCTCACCCAGGGCAGCGTGCTGGTGCGTTACCTCCGTGGCGAGCCGGACAGCCCGGCGTCATAGCCCGCAACCCGGCACGCCCCGCCCCCTCACCCCCTGATCCTGGGCGAGGGGGCGGACCCGTCCCCGCAACTAGGTGCGCGCAGGCTGTCCCCCCCGATAGGTTGGAGTCCGTGACGATGACCGCCTCCCCGCCGATCCCCTCGACGGGGGACGAAGCCGCCGACGCGGAGCTGGCCCGGTTCCGCCGACAGACCACCTCCATCTGGACCCACCAGGAGGAGGTGGCCGCCCTCTCCAAGGAGCGCATGCGCACCCTGCTGTCCCTACGTCGGCGCGGCATCCTGTTCCGGGTCATCGCTGACGCCGTGCCCACCACCGAGCAGACCATCTACAAGATCCACCGTGAGGCCCGCCGGGCCGAGGAGGCAGGAGAGCTGTAATGAGCTACGGACCGGGTGAGCCTATCGAGGACTACTCCACCGAGGCCGCGCCGCCCCCTGAGCGGGAGCTGGCCCGCGCCGCCAAGCTGGCCCGCGGCGACCAGTCTGACCGCGGCCCCATCGAGGTCGCCCTGGACCGCTGCGACGAGGCTGCCACCTCCCTCGCGGAGGTGGCAGAGAACCTGCACCACCGGCTAGCACCGATCCTGGGCCCGGCCCGGCCGGAACCTGCCCTGGGCGAGGTCCGCCCCGAGGGGGACAGCTCCCCCTTGGTGGACCGCCTGGACCGGCTCGCGGGCCGCATAGACGACGCCCGCTCCGTTCTCCTCCACACCACCCGGCGCATCGAGCTGTGACCGTCACCGTCGTCACCACCCGCGGTGACGTGCGCTCCTTCGCCACCGGCCGCGCCGCGGTGGAGATGGAGTCCGGCTCCCTCGTCATCGCCGAGGAGGCCAACGAGAAGGATGAGGCCCGCACCCTCGGCATCTTCGCCAGAGGTGAGTGGGCCTACGCCGAGCTGCGCGACGACACCCCGGGGGATGCTGCACCGTGACCACCGCCACCGGCATAGAGCTGGTGCCCCTGGACCGGCTCACCACCTACCCCGGCAACGCCCGCCGCGGGGACCTTGACGCTATCCGCGAATCCCTCCGCCGCAACGGCCAGTACCGGCCGCTGATCGTGCAGCGGTCCACCGGGTTCGTCCTCGCCGGGAACAACACCATGCACGCCATGCAGGCCGAGGGCATGGCGGAGGCCGAGGTCAAGTGGCTGGACGTGGACGACGAGGCCGCCCGCCGCATCGTCATCGCTGACAACCGCACCGCCGACCTGGGCACCTACGACGATCGGGCGCTGGTCACCCTGCTGCGGGAGGTGGGGGAGGACCTGGAAGGCACCGGCTACGACCTGGACGACTACGACGACCTGCTGGCCGCCCTCCAGGAGGCCGACGCCGACAACCCCCCGGCCGAGCCCACCGTGCTCCTCACCTCCACAGGAGAAGGCCCACCCCGCAGCGACGGCACCGGGACCACCCGGCAGACCCCCACCTACGCCGAATACCAGGCCGCCTACGGCAACGGCGGCACCCGCTTCCTCGCCCTCACCTACCCGCTGGCGCAGTACGCCTGGGTGGTGGAGAAGCTGGGAAAGGCCGCCGCCGACCGGGGCCTACAGTCCGACTCCGGTGTGCTCCTGGCCCTCCTCGCCGACGCCTACGGGGAGGAGCCCCCAGCGGCCGACGCCGAGATCCCCTCCGCGGCCGTCAAGGCAGCAGAGGCAGCCGCGGAGGAACGCCGGTGACTACAGGGGCAGCACGGCAGACTAGTAACAGCCCGCCGGTCCGGGAGCTGCCGCCGGTCTACATCCGGGGGGTAGACGAGGTGCGGGAGTCGAAGACGAACCCCCGGAAGATCCCGGAGCGGGCCGTCGAGATCGTCGCCCACTCCCTCCGCCGCTTCGGCTGGAAACAGCCCCTCGTCATCGACCGCGACGGCAACCTGATCGCCGGGCACACCCGGCACCGGGCCGCCCGCACCCTCGGCCTCACCAAGGTGCCCGTCATCGTCGCCGATGACCTCACCCCCGCCGAGGTGGACGCCTACCGGATCGCGGACAACCGCACCCACGACTTCACCACCTGGGACTTCCCCGAACTGACCCAGCAACTGAAGGAGCTGGAAGACGACTTCGCCGACGTGCTCGCCCTCTCCGACTGGGAGGCGATCACCGCGGAGGCGCAGGCCCTCATCGGCGGCCGCAATGGCGGGGGCGGAGGGGGGAGCCTGACCGACCTGGACCTGCCCGGCAAGGTCATCGACGCCCTCGACGGCGGCTTCATCATCAACGTCTGCTTCCACACCAAGGAAGAGGCCCTAGAAGCCGAGCAGACCATCTTCGACCTGCCCGGCGTGTTCGATGTTCGTCACGACTTCTGAGCAGCGCGGCGGCATCCTCGTCGCCGTCATCACCGGCGGACGGCCCGAGCTGCGCCGCCGCCCCACCGCCGCCTACCTGCCGCAGATCCGGGACATGGTGGACGGCGCCGCCTGGATCCTCTCCGACACCGATGCCGACAGCTACGAGCCGGACGGGCACGACCACCTCATCTACCCGCGGGCGTGGGCGGAGGAGTACGCCGCCGCCCACTGGATGCAGCCCGAACCGCCGCAGCCGGGCGCGTTCCTCGGCGCGTTCCCCGGCCGCGAATGGGCGTGCCGGGAGGCGGAGCGGCGCGGCTGCTGGGCTGTCCTCCAACTCGACGACAACATCGACTGGCTGTGCTTCCTCCGCGGCACCGGCGCGTCGAAGCATCTCGTCACCAACAGCGGCGGCATGGCCCTCTTCCTGGACCTCCTCGCCGGTGTGCTGCTGTCCACCAACGCCCGCACCGTCGGCGCCCAGCTGAGCTCCGTCAACCCAAGTTCCCAGCAGGCCCGGCAGGTCGCCCGCGCCGGGTTCCCCTACTCCCTGTTCCTGGAGCAGGTCGGGCCCGGCCGGGAGGAATGGTTCGGCCCGTTCGAGGATGACATCACCCACTCGTTGCAGTACGGCTCCCGCGATGACGGTGCCACCGCCGCGGTGATCCCGACGCTGATCTACCAGAAGGAGACCAGCTCCAAGACGGGGATGCGCGCCCACTACAACGAGACGCGGGCCGTCCAACTCCAACGCCTCTTCCCGGAAGCCGCGAAGATCAACATACGTGCCACCCGGTCCAACGGGCGGGGGGAGCCGCGGGTGTTCCACACCATGCCGCGCGGCGCCATCCGCAACCCCCTCGTCGTCCGCGACCCCACCCTCTTCGGCGCCGTCCGGGACCGCCTCCAACAACTGACCGAGGAGTGGTACGAGGCCGAGGCCGCAGGAAACCGGGAGAAGGTGCGCCGCAGAAGCGAGCAGGCCGCCCGCATGCGGACGGAACGGCTCGACCAGGTAGCCCGCAGCGGGGGGCACACTATCAGCCCCGCCCCGGACACGGTGTTGCCGACGGAGGCGCAAGTGGCCGGGGCCGTCCCGGACGGTCCGGCGCTGATGACACCATGAGGACCACCGTGGACGGGGTGGACGTGTACGCCACCGGCGTCCTCTCTGACCTCCAAGTGATCGGGCGCTCCCTCGACCCGACGTGGCCGCTCCGCTACCGCGGGACCACGCCCCTGCCCCGGGCGACCCGAGGCTGGCGCCGCCAAGCTTTCTGCTGGGGACTCCGGCGTCTACGGGTGAGCTGGCGGCGCCCCAAGGCCTGGCACGGCTATCACGCCGAGCCGCTGGTGCTCCCGCCCGGTCTGCGGCGTATCGGCTCCGGCTGGACCCGCCGCCGCGCCCTCCGCTCCCTCGCCCGCTACACCGCGGAAGCCGCCCGGTGACCGACCCCCGCCCGGCCGCGTGGCTGCTCACCCCCGACGCCCTCGACCGGCTCCCCACCCTCTCCGCCGACCCCCGCTATCCCATGCTGTCCCCAGGGGAGGGCCGGGAGCCCGCCCAGGCTGACGCTGACGGGCGTTACCGCCCCTCCGGGGACTCCTGGCCGGAGGACGGCATCACCCTCACCTACGGGGAGCTGAGGCGGCTCATCGCCCTCCACCTGGACCAGGCGTGGCAGGGCATGCCCCACCACCAGCCGTGGGGCTGGGTCCGGGCCCGCGCCACCGCCATGCGCGACGGCGAAACCCCCCTGCTCCTGTCCGAGGTACTGGAGTGATCACCGCGGAGGAGGCGCCCAACTACTGGACCCGCGTCCACAGCCCGCTCGCGTTCGACAGGCTCTACCGCCACACCTGCCAGGCCCACCCCACCCCGACCGCCCCTGTCTGCGGGCGGCCCGCCGTCTACCGGGCGGAGCTGACCGGGCCCTACGGCCCCGACGGGCCGCGTGTCGTAACCTGCTGGTGCGCGGAGCACACAACGCTGTGGCGCGCCGCCGAGGTGCCACTCCTGCTCGTCTGCACCCTGGAGCACCACTGATGGCCGACCTGCGCATGGTGTACCTATCCGGGGAGCCCGGCGTCGGCAAATCCACCCTCATGCAGGAGATCACCCGCGGCTGGCAGCGGCTCCACCTGCCCCGCGAACCCAGCCGCGCCCCCGCCCGCGACGTGCTCGCCGACAACCGGCCGCCCGGCCGCATCGTCGCCGTCGAGATAGGCCGCCAGCGTGGCGCCTTCTCCGGCACCGACGCCCTCCCCTCCGACTGCATCAACGACGCCTGCACCTACCTCATCTCCGGGCAGGCCGCCCGCGAAGCCCCCCTGCTCCTCGCCGAGGGGGCGCGGCTGGCCAACCTGCGCTACCTGTGCGCCGCCGTCGACGCCGGATACCGGGTGCAGCTCCTCCACATGCACGGAGAGGAGCTGGCCGCCCGCCGCCGCTCCTACCGGGCCCGCGACCTCGCCAAGCCGGAACAGAACGCGGCCTGGGTGAAGGGCCGCCGCACCGCCTCCGCCCGCCTCGCCGAAGCCGCCGTAGCCATCGGCGCCGACGTGCTCCTCGTGGACGCCTCCAAACTGGAGGACGACCTGGACTACCACGACGCCGTCATCAACACCGTCCGCGGCTCGCACGCTAACCTCACCCCCCGGTAGTGTGCCGGGGGTGATCCCCCTCCCCGTCATCGTCGGCGTCGGCGCCGCCGGGGCCGCCCTCATGGCCCTCGGCGTCTGGCTGGAATGGAGACAACGTGACCGCTGAACCCGACCCGGACTACGACCCGGCCGTCTACTCCGGCACCAGCGTCGCCGACGCCGACAGCCCCACCGGCTGGCGCCGCCTCACCTGGGCGGAGCTGGCGGAGGACCTCATGAGACAGGTCGCCCACCTTCAGGGCTTCCACACCATCGTGTCCGACCTGGACCGCAACCCCAACGGCCGCCACGAAGGAGACGCCGACGTAGGCGACCAAGGCGGGGTGTCCCAGGGCAACCCGCGCTTCACCACCGGGGATGTGGTCGGCTACCAGCTCGGCGGCCGCCCCATCCTCATGCCCCCCCGCGAACGCCGCCACGACCCCGACGCCTGGCTCGGCCGATGACCCTCCGCCGCAGGCTCACCGCCTGGCTCGGCTACCGCATCGCCCGCTGGTGCCTGGAACACACCGACCCGGCCGCCCTCCAAGCCGCCGTAGACGACGCCCTCGCCCGCCTCCACGCCTCCGCCCCGCCCAACGTGGTGCCCATCGCAGCCCGCCCTCCCGACGAGGAGCTGGAGCACTTCACCACCCGACGCCTCGCCGCTTACGGCGCCCACCCCTGCCGCTGCGACACGCCTAACACCCCCGACCACCGTTCCGTCACAGGCGAAACATCGTGACCCGCCCGCCGCGCGACCAGCCGACAGAACCCGCCCCACCGACGCCGCCCGTCCTCCTCCACGACCTGTGCCGCGCCGTCCTCACCCTCGCCGGAACCATCGACCCCCTCGACCGCGGCGACCTCCGCCCCGTCCTCAACCGCATCCAGGCCCACCTCGACAGGACCACCAGTGACGCAGCCCCCGACCCCACCTGAACCGGGCAACCGCGGCGTCAACCGCTACGGCGCCCTCGGCGCCCTCACCCCCGAACTGCAGGAACGCATCGTCCGCGTCGTCAAAGCGGGCAACTACCTGAAGACAGCAGCCCAGTACTGCGGCATCGGCGAATCCACCCTCCGCTCCTGGCTCGGGCGCGGCCGCAAGACAGCCGCCGCCCGCGACGCCCACCCCCCCGACCGGCTCTACTGCCCGCAGTGCGACACCGACCGCACCGAACAGGTGCAGCAGGTAGAAGTTCTCAACGCCCATGAGGACCGCCGCGCCGCCGATACCCGTCAGGAGCACCGCGGCTACGCCGTCCTCGACCCCTGCCCCACCTGCCGGTCTGAGGACACCCCCCGCCCCTGGCAGGTGCCCGACCTGGACGCCCCATACCTGTCGTTTCTGGAGGCTGTCACCATGGCGGAGACCTCCGCCGAGGTCGCCGCCGTCACCCACTGGCGGGCCGCGTTCGCCGAGGACTGGCGGGCTGCTAGGGACTTCCTCCGCTACTCCAAGCCCACCCACTGGTCGCCGGTGACCCGCGTCCAGATCACCCCGGAGGAGGCCGAGAAGCGCATTGAGGCCGCAGCGGAGCAGGTGCTGGTGGCGGTGGGCATCGACACTGACCTGGTGGGCGAGGACTACGTGGTGCCGGGGGAGACGGACGAGCTGGACGAGGGCGCAGTGTGGGACGACGATGACGACCTGGGTTGACCCGCTGCCCCCGGGGTGGGATAGCTCCCGGGACGGCGGAAAACGTATAACGCCGGGCCCTGATCCGGCAGACTGTTATACGTGCCCGACGCCCGCAAGCTCATCGCCGTCCGACTCTCCATCAGCGGCCTCGACCGACTCGACACCGTCGCCGCCGAGCACTTCAACGGCGACCGCTCCAAGGCCCTCCGCGCCCTCCTCCGCCTCGGCCTCGCAGCCTGGGACAAGGGCGCCCGCTGACCCGCCCGGCTCCGAGCCGTGGCGCCGCAACGCCCCCTGCACCGTCACACCCGTCTACCCGGAGGACCCCGTGGACCAGCGCCTCACCGTCAACCTGTACATCACCACCTACCCCGATGACCTGCCTGCCCTCGTCAACGCACTCACCGCTGCCGCTATCGACGCTGCTGGGCACGGCGCCGAGGTGTCCCTACGCATCAACCCCGAGGTGACCGACGACGAGGAGGAGCTAGGCGCCGAGCAGCTCGTCATCACCCACCACGAGGACGACGACTGACCCTCCCCCTGCCCGTCGCCCTCGCTGTCCTCGCCGGATCCGTGCTGTGCCTCCTCGCGGCAGCGGCCATGATCGGCGCCATGCTGGGCGACTGGCTCAACGAACGCGACCGCCGCCGCGCCGCCGCAGCACCACCCCCACCCCCGCCACCCCTGAAGCCGTGGCAGTGAACCCGCACCTCCACGCCAGCACCGCGCTGGCGCTCGCCGCCCTCTACGCGGAGCTACTGATGAGGCTCCCCCGCCTAGTGCGGAGGCTCCTGCGGTGAGCTTCCGCATCCTGGTGTGCTGCGACGGCACCCGCGCCGACCGGCCCGGCATGGCCCTGGAGACGTGCCGCGCGTTCCTGTCCCTCGACGCCGCCGCCCCCGACACAGCCCTTACCGCCGCCATCAATACCGCCGGGTGGCGCGTCCGCGAGGAGGACGGCGCCCACCTGTGCCCGGCCTGCTGCCGTGCGATCCTCTCCGCATGACCGCATCGCAGCTCGGACGGGCCCTAGGCAACTGGAACGACCGCCACTCCCGGCACGACACTGCCTCCGAAGCAACCTGGCGCTGGCGCATCCTCGACCGGATCGCCGGATCGCTGTACCGCCGGGGTGACCGCCGCCGATGACCTCTCTTCCGCCCGTGCCCGCCCCGTTCTTCTTCAACGCCTGGGTGGATGAGTGGCACGACGGCGACACCGTCATCTGCAAGGTGGACCGCGGAGATCGCGACTACTCCACCTGGTCGGTGCGTGTCCTCGGCTCCTCCTGCAACGAGCTGGACGAGCCCGGCGGCCCCGAAGCGCAGGCCGAGGTCACCCGCCGCTGGCCGCCCGGCACCCCCCTGGTCCTCGCCACCCTCAAGCCCGACAAGTACGGGGGACGGCATCTGGCCCGCGTCGTCGTCGCCCACCCCATCCGCGGCTCCGTCGACGTGGCTACTGAACTGGTGGAGGACGGCTGGGCGATGCCGTGGAACGGCAGGGGTGCCCCACCCAAGCCGTCGTGGCCCCGCGTCGACCCCGGCTCCGGCGCCACCGCCCACCACGCCTCCTGAGAGGACTGCGCTATGGCCCGCGATATCGACCGGGTGATCGAGTACGTGCGTGAGCTGGAGCGCGAACGCTTCCTCCCGCCGATCATGGCGCAGGTGATCGTCAACCGCCTCGACCCGCCGCCCAGCCCTGAGGAGCTGGACCGGGCCAAGGCCGAGGTCTACAGCCTCCCTTCAACATGACCCCCCTCCTCACCCGCAACAGTGAGCTGCGGGAGCTGGGCGTCTGGAACTTCACCCTGCCCGCCTGGGTGGTGGAGCTCGCCGACGGCAGGCACCTCAACGTGTGCCCCTCCGCCGGTGCCTGCGCCCCCATCTGCTACGCCCGCAACGGCACCTACCTGTTCCCCGCCGTCCGCGCCGCCCACCTGGACAACTTGCGGCAGACGATGGCCCCCGGCCGGTTCGTCTATGACATGAGCCGCGAGGTGCGCCGCCTCCAACCCCACGGCCACCCACACCTGCCCGAGGTACCCCGGGCCCACCTGCACGGCGACGTTGCGCGGCTGCTGGACCTCGGCGCCCCCCTCGTCCGCATCCACGACTCCGGCGACTTCTACGCCGAGGGCTACCTGTCAGCGTGGCTTGCGGTCGCCGTCATGGCGCCCGGCGTCCTCTTCTACGCCTACACCAAGGAGGTCTCCCTACTGGAGGCCTACACCTGGCAGGCCCCACCCAACTTCCTGTGGATCTACTCCCTCGGCGGAAGGCAAGATCACCTGGTGGACCGGGAGACGATGCGGCACGCCGACGTGTTCCCCGACGAGGCCGCCATCACCACCGCCGGGTACTACTCCCAGGACGCCCACGACCTGCTGTCCGTCGTCGCCCCCTCCCTGCGCATCGGCATCCCCGCCAACAACATCCCCCACTTCCAGCGGCGCCAGGCCGGGCGCACCTTCTCCGCCATGCAGGAGGAGCGCCACCCCCGACAGAAAGTTCTAGACACACCTAAAAAGGGGGTAGACAAGAACGATTAGGTGTGTGCATAATACGCTCATGACCACGACAGCCGCTCTCACCGCCGCCCAACGCTCCGCCCTCCGGTACTTCGCCAAGCCTGCCGCCGAGCGCACCGGAGTCCGCCCCTCCGGCGGCACCAAGTCGAAGCTCCAAGCAGCAGGCCTACTCGTCTACCGCGACGGGGCCTCGCACATCACCGCAGCCGGGCGAGCTGCCATCGCCTGACAGCTCTCCACAGTGGCCCTCACCCTCCGGGGTGAGGGCCACTAGCGTTTCCTGCCAGCCGGACGGCGAGACACCGGCAGGTCTGCACCACTGCTCTGCCCAGAGCGCACCCCATCGTTGGCACATGCCTTTCCTGCCGCCCCTCCCCCCCCCCCCCCCCCCCCC
>WUUC01039196.1_pt1 | contig 32088 bp, 23 predicted proteins | sample 6278441 | NCBI WGS metagenome assembly WUUC01 (sample SAMN13675441, study PRJNA597444) | soil metagenome | isolation source: soil | place: USA: Washington | collected 2017-10
CTGTTTATCACTATCCAGGTTAGGATTTGCCATGAACTTTTTTATCTGATATTTGTAAAGCTAATTATTTATGTCAAATGATCGGGCAGGCAGCATGCAGTTGCAATAAAAGAACCCCACCCTGCCAACGTTCGATCGTATCGTTTTCTACTTTAAACATGGACTTCAATCAATTTAAAGAAAGTCTTATTCAATTATCGCCACCACTACAGCTAAATAATTACCTGAAAGCTTTATGGTATGATGGCAAAGGAGATTGGGCACAGTCGCATACCATCATACAGGACATTGATGACAGCACTGCAGCATGGATACATGCCTATCTTCACCGTAAGGAGAATGATATATGGAACGCCGATTACTGGTATGACAAGGCCGGCAGGAAAAGACCATCAGTTACATTGCAACAGGAATGGGAAAATATTGTGGCTACGCTAGTTCAGTGAGTACATACTGGTTCATTTGAAGTATCAGATCCGGGTCGGGACAATTACTAAGCCATTCATCTTTTTCTGAAAATTTACAAACACCGGGGTAGTCGTTTTTCCACCCTTCCAGGTCGGCAATGACCTGGAAATGCAAATGCGGCGGCCATTGCCCATTTTCTGAGGGGATCCCAAATTCTGCAAACAGGTCGCCCTTAAAAATAAATTGACCTTCCTGTAAATTTTTAATTGAATTAAGACTCAGGTGCCCGTAAAGGGTATGAAAAGATATACCATCCAACTGGTGAGTTAAGATGATCGTGGCGCCATAATCGCCAAAAGCATCATTATAGGCAAAACTATGTACAATGCCATTTAACGGTGCTATCACCGCGGTATGCGGCTTACCCCATATATCAATACCCAGGTGGAGTCGCCGCATTTGATCTTCCCCGCCGTCGCCGGTGTATAAAAAATCTTTATGGTGCGGAACTTCTGAAGAGCCGAATAATTTGCTGCGACTATAAACGGTGCGGTGCTCAGCATATCCGCCGATGGCATACCTGGCCCCGGCATGAGTAAGCTGATCGTTGATATAATGGGCAAATAAGTTGGTGTCCTGTAAAACCTCTTTTGTCAAATCCGTATTGGCAGCTGTAAAATCGAGTACCATCAATTTGTCTTTCCCCGGTGAAAAAGGAACCACGGAAGAAAAAAGGGATGCGCTGGTCTTTAACAAAGAAATTAATGATTGTGCCGCCATAGTATTGTAAAGATAGATTCTTGCTAACTGAAAAAATATAATACTCCGGCAGGTTGCTATTTTTCATTCACAAGTGTAAAATTGTCCAAGCAGTGCAAAATAATATCGTCCAAAAACAGTTTATACTACTGTTAATCAAATACAATTCTCTTGAAAAGACAAAGTTTCGTTATCGTTATCCTTTTTTTGCTTTTTACTGTTTGCTATTCTGCACTGCATTCGCAAATGATAACGGGTGTCTGGAAAGGAAAGATCAACAAACAAAAAGCGGAAATAAAAATTATCCAGAACGGTGATAACCTGACAGGAACTGCTTATTATTACGAATCTGCCAATAAATATCGCCGTTATAGTATCAAAGGGTATTTTGATCCGAATACCAACGAAGCGGTTTGGTGGGACGATCAGTTGCTGGAAGAAAAAACCGGCAGCTTCACATCACCCGGCAAAGTCCCGTTGTTGTCAAGGGCCGATTTCAATTGTCCCGGCGATGGCAGGATGATGCTGGAAGGCAAAGCATCAAAAGCTGATGATCAAAAGGAAAAAGCAGGCGATGTTGACCTCGATAAAACCGGCCATCCGAATTTTAGCGACGAATGGGATTTTGTGATTGAAAATTATACCGTTGGTGCCAATGATCCTGATATTATTGACAGCATTGGTTCACTATCTGCACGAAGACCGATACCGGAAGAAGAGTCTGTGATAGTAAGTAATGCCCGCCCGGTGCGTGAAATTCAGCGGCCGCTAACAGTTCCCAAAGCGTTGCCTGGAGAGGAATCGAAAATCCCTGCTACCCCAGCACCGATAGCCGGCATTCCAAAGATTGTTACGATTGAAGAAAAATTCAATACACGTAAAAAAACATTCGCTTCAGAAATTCCTGTCAGCGGAGATTCGATCGAATTGCGCTTCTATGACAATGCCCAGGTCGACGGCGACTCGATCTCGCTGTTCCTTAATGACAAACTGATCTTTGAACATATCCGGCTTACAGAAAAAGCGTATACGATAAAACTGCCTGTTGCGGAATTAAATACATCGAATGAACTCGTGATGGTAGCAGAAAATCTTGGCTCTATTCCACCCAATACTTCTTATATGGTCGCCGAAATGGGAGAAAAACGCTATGAAGCCAGACTGGAGAGCACGGAAGGCAGCAGTGCCCTGATACGGCTGGTGAAAAAGAGTTTGTAGTTTATTATTTGTGCTTTTGGTTTCGTGCTGCACGTCAAATCATACAGCCTACAAAGTCAACCATAACAGAAAATTAGAAATCCTGAACTGTTATAAAGCTAATGTTGCAAATACCGCAAAGTGATCGGAAGCAAAGCGACCCTTCCATGTTTGTGAAATAGTTGCATGCTTTTGTACTTTCCATTTTCCTTTTATAAAAATATAATCGATCGGGTGATCGTCTCTCTCCCTGTCTTTAAATCCATTGAATGTACCAACAGGACCATAATGTGGTGTTTTAGAAACGTCCTTGCTATCGGTTAAATGCAGGGGGTTTGTGGCGTCAAGAATAACTCGTATTGGTTCATCATCCGGGTGTGCGTTAAAATCACCTGTAACAAAGGCCGGTGTGCCACCTGCAATTTCTTTTACTTTTTGCAACACCAGCTTTGCGCTTTCTTTCCTGGCTTCCTTACCGATATGATCAAAATGGGTATTGAAAGCAAAGAAGATCTTTTTCGTTTTTCGATCCCTGAATTTTACCCATGTTACGACTCTCGTAATTTGTGCATCCCAGCCTTTGCTACCCGGTATTTCCGGTGTTTGCGATAACCAAAACGTTTTTGATTGCAAAGGATGCAACCGGGTAGTATCATAAAAAATAGCGGAGTATTCTCCTTTCTTTTTTCCATCATCACGACCCACGCCAATATATTTGAACCGCGGCAAACGTTGTTGCAGGTCTTCCATTTGTCCATGAAGGGCTTCCTGCACACCAATAACGTGTGCTTCATGAAAAAGTATTTGCGAGGCTACATTGTCCTTGCGATAAGGCCATGCATTCAAACTATCTGCTGTAGTATTATAGCGGATATTAAAAGTCATTACATTCAGGTCCTGTGCCGGCAATGAAATAGAAAAAAATAATATTAAAAAAACAGGAAGGCATTTTTTCATATACAAGCTTTGAATTTTAAAGATAAATGTTTGAAGCCTAAAAAAAAATGATAAATGCTTTGTTCAACCCCCAAATCCACACTTAAACGCTTTCTCATTTTTTCGCATTTGTTACACCACCACGTTCACCATTTTACTTTTGACAAATATGATTTTCCTGGGCTGTTTTTCTTCCAACCATTTCTTCACTATTTCATTTTGCAGCACTAACTTTTCTACTTCCGCTTGTGAAGCATCGAGGGAAATATTCATGGTAGTGCGCAATTTTCCATTGATGGAGACAGGATATTCTTTACTGCTTTCCACCAAATATTTTAAATCCAATGCGGGATATGCTGCATCCAGTATACTTCCACTATTTCCCAGGTGTCCCCACAGTTCTTCCGTAATATGCGGCGCATAAGGTGTCAACAGGACCAGCAAATTTTCCAGTATTTCTTTTTTATGACATTTGAGATCGGTCAGTTCATTAACAGCGATCATAAAACCACTAACGCCTGTATTGAAACTGAACCGTTCTGTGTCCTCCTGGATTTTTTTGATGGTTCGGTGCAACACTTTGAGCTCAGCTTCCATGGCTTTTTCTTCCGTCCACACTTTACCTTTTATATCATCATAAAACAAACGCCAAAGTTTTTTCAGGAAACGATGAACACCTTCTATTCCTTTGGTATCCCAGGGTTTGCTTTGTTCTACCGGACCGAGGAACATTTCGTACATACGGAATGTATCGGCGCCGTATTTAGTAACCAGATCATCCGGATTAACTGTGTTGAATTTTGATTTGGACATTTTTTCACCTTCAGAACCACAGATGTATTTATCATCTTCTAAAATGAAAGTAGCATTAACAAATTCAGGTCTCCATTTCTTATAAGCAGCAATATTCAAGACCTCTCCATCAACAATATTTACATCAACATGAAGCTGCTGAATAGGCATTTCTCCAATTAGTTCCGATACGGTCCTATCGTCTTTAGTATAAGTATTTTCTTTTATGATCCGATTCACCAATTCATTTTCTTCTTTTTTCAACAAGGAAATAAATATGTTTTTTGAAACAAAGGCTCCTGTTTTTACTAATCTATATACAAACCTGCTACTCCCCTGTATCATCCCCTGGTTCACCAATTTCTTATACGGTTCATCATGCCCTATATGTCTTAAGTCGTACAAAGCTTTTGTCCACATGCGGCTGTACAATAAATGCCCAACCGCATGTTCCGTACCGCCTATATATAGGTCAACCTGCCCCCAGTAGTCAGAAACTTTGCGATCACAAAATGTTTTATCATTGTGCGGGTCCATATAGCGCAGAAAATACCAACTGCTTCCAGCGTAACCGGGCATCGTGTTCGTCTCCAATTCCTTTGCCACCCACTCCGGAATATTTGCTAAAGGGCCTTCGCCTTCCGGGCCGGGTTTATAACTGTCCACATGTGGTAATTCTAGCGGCAATTCTTTTTCATCCAGCGAATAAGCTGTTCCATTCGTCCATTTTATCGGAAAAGGTTCACCCCAATACCGCTGGCGGCTGAATGCCGCATCCCGCATCCGGTAATTTATTTTGCGTACACCGATTCCCATTTCTTCAATCCTCTTTATCACTACTTCAATGGCATCTTTCATCACCATGCCGTTGATGAAGCCAGAGTTTTCAAGTATGGCATCTTTTGTCGGATTGGCATCTTCGCCATTAAAATGCTTGCCGATAATATTGGTAATGGGAATATTAAAGTGTTTTGCAAATTTAAAATCTCTCTCATCACCGCAAGGCACGGCCATAATAGCACCTGTTCCATAGCCTGCTAGTACATATTCGCTGATCCAAACCGGGATTTCTCTTCCATCAAATGGATTGATAGCATAAGCACCCGTAAATACGCCGGTTATTTTTTTCTCGGCCTGCCGTTCCCTGTCGCTGCGGCTTTTTACATACGTTAAATATTCATCTACAGCAACAGCTTGCTCAGCGGATTTTATTTCTTCAACGATCTCCAGTTCGGGAGCTATGACCATAAAATCGACACCGAAGATGGTGTCCGGGCGGGTGGTGTAAACCCGCAACGTTTTCACTTTTGCCTTTTCACTTTTGACCTCAAAGTCCATCTCCGCCCCACTACTCTTCCCGATCCAGTTGCTTTGCATTTCTTTCATCGCCTCGCTGAAGTCCACTCTTTCCAATCCCTCCAGCAAACGATCAGCATATTCCGTGATCCGCAAATACCATTGACGCAATTTCTTTTTTACTACAGGATAACCACCCCGCTCGCTGACACCGTTTATTACTTCATCATTCGCCAATACGGTTCCCAATGCTTCACACCAGTTCACTTCCCCAATACCGCAATAAGCCAGGCGGTATTGCATGAGGATATCCTGTTTCGTCTTTTCATCAAAACCGTTCCATTCTACAGCCGAAAACCTGGAAATTGAATACTGAGCATTGGGCATTGCATGTTTCCCGTTCCCATCTTTTTCAAACGAGGCAATCAAAACATCAATATTTTCTGCCTTGTCGGTAATACGGTTGTAAAAACTATTGAACAACTGCAGAAAGATCCATTGCGTCCATTTATAATATTTCGGGTCACTTGTACGAACCTCACGGTCCCAGTCGAAACAAAACCCTATATTATCTAATTGCTTTCTGAATGTTTTAATATTCGCATCGGTAGAAACCGCAGGATGAATGCCATGATCAATAGCATATTGCTCTGCGGGCAAACCAAATGCATCATAGCCCATGGGATGCAGTACATTAAAGCCCTTCAGTCTTTTGTATCGTGCAAAAATATCGCTGGCGATATAACCCAATGGGTGGCCTACATGCAAACCTGCGCCACTTGGATAGGGAAACATATCCAGCACGTAATACTTAGGTTTGTCACTTTTGTTGGAGACTTTATAGGCATTTGTCTCTTTCCAGTTGTGTTTCCATTTTTTTTCAATGTCCCTGAAATTATACTCCATACTTTTCTAAGTTCAACTTTATAATGTGCTATTTACAGTTCAATGATGTCATTTACCGTCCCGCCTTAAAATATCTTTAACAAATATCTTTTTATATACATGGCAATATCAACCTGTTACAGTCGTTTAAATGGGCAGCAAAAATACTGATTGTAGTGGTGGAATCCTTTAAATTTGCGCAACCCATTAATTTCAAAAAAATTCAATACTATGGCTCAAACAGGGAAGAGCTCCGGCAAACGTGGCAAACCGTCTTATTTTATGTCTATCCTTGGCGTTACATTGGTACTTTTCCTGCTGGGAATTATTGGCTGGCTGGTAATCAATGCCAACAAACTGGGTAATTATTTTAAAGAAAATGTAGAAGTAGGCGCTTATTTGCGCGGCGATGTAAATCCGAAAGACAGTGCGGCGCTGATGGACTATATTTCCGTGAAGCCTTATGTAAGAGAAATAGAATTTGTAACAAAAGAATCGGCTAAGAAAAAATACCTGGGAGATGGCAACGAGAACTGGGACAAGGTTCTTGATGCAAATCCCCTTCCCAACAGTATTAACTTTAAGGTGAATCAGGAGTACATGAACAGCGATTCACTGGCCGCTATACAGGCCGATCTGCAACAGCAAACCTATGTTAGCGATGTTGAATACCCGAAAGCACTTGTAGATAACCTGAATAAAAATATCAAACGCATCAGCATCATCTTGCTGGCGGTGGCCATCCTGCTGGCTTTGGTTGTGATCATCTTAATTGATAATACGATCAGGCTGGCGATGTTCAGTAACCGCTTCCTGATAAAAACCATGCAAATGGTAGGTGCTACCCGTTGGTTCATTGCAAAACCCATGAATACAAGAGCCATCATCAATGGCGCAATCAGCGGCATTATTGCTATCGCCGCCGTTATATTGGTTATACTGGGAGCGGAAAGAGTACTGCCGGAGATGAGAGCCATACACGATAACACAACGCTGGCGTTCTTGTTTATCGGGTTGGTCATACTCGGTATTTGCATCACTGTGTTCAGCACACACCGCAGTGTTTTGAAGTACCTGCGGATGAAACTTGATGATCTGTATTAAAGCCGGGGTTGAAGATCGGGCAATACCCGCTTAAACTGAACATTGACCACTGGCATTCACTATTCACAAAATCCCTATATTGCGCATCCAAACACACATTAACAATGGCTGAAAACAAAACGACTCCTTCGATATTCTCAAAGGAAAACTACATGTGGATGGCAATAGGCGCCGTAGTGATTACGATCGGCATGTTTTTGATGGCCGGCGGCGGAAGTGATGATCCGAATGTCTTTAATAAAGACGAAGTATACAGCGCCAGGCGGATTACCGTCGCTCCCATATTAATACTTGCGGGCCTTGTGATTGAGATCTACGCTATTTTTAAAAAACCCAAAGCATAAGCACGACATTTGAACATCGGCCGGTTTAAAAATTTGAATGATCAGATTTTTGAACCGGCTATTTTATTGCTTTTATTTTTAAATTCCTTTATTTTCAAATTTCAAATCGCAGAATGACCATTTTAGAAGCCATCATAATCGCCATAGTAGAAGGTTTAACAGAATTTCTCCCGGTTTCGTCCACCGGTCACATGATCATCGCCAGTTCTTTTCTTGGCATTCATAAAGAAGAATTTACCAAGCTTTTTGAAGTTGCCATACAATTAGGCGCCATACTCGCCGTGGTGGTATTATACTGGAGAAAATTTTTTGCCCCGATAGGTATCGGGGTTCGCCGCTGGCAATTTTATGCAAAACTTTTTGTTGGTGTATTGCCGGCATTGCTTTTAGGATACCTTTTTGCTGATGAGATAGATGCATTGCTTGAAAGCCCGACAACGGTGGCCGTATCCTTATTGCTGGGTGGCATTATACTACTCGTTATAGACAAAGCTTTTAATAACCCCCGGATTGAATCTGATGACCAGATCACGTATGGCAAAGCCTTTATAACCGGACTTTGGCAGACCATTGCGATGATTCCTGGGGTGAGTCGTAGCGCGGCTTCTATCATTGGCGGGATGCAGCAAAAATTTACCCGCAATCTTGCCGCTGAATTTTCTTTTTTCCTGGCCGTACCAACCATGTTCGCGGCTACGGGTTACTCATTATTCTTAAAAAATTGGGAGCAGAATGGAGTTGCACGAAAAGGGTATCAGATCATTGCCGAAAGCAGGGACAATACGATCGCATTTATCGTTGGTAATGTAGTGGCATTTATCGTAGCCATACTGGCCATCCGCTTTTTTATTACTTTTCTCAAGGTTTATGGGTTCAAGGTGTTTGGGTGGTACCGTATCATCGCCGGCATTATCCTTTTGATATTATTATACACTGGCTATATAGAAAGCTAATGTATGAATACCCTGTGTTGGGTATAGATCGTTTACAATCTAAGTCCTATCTATGCTGATAACAGATTGCATTGACCTGCTATGGCTTATCAAACAATCAAAAACTAACATATGAAGCTAACTACCACTCTTTTCTTTAGTTTATCCGCAGCTGCTTTTTTATTGAGCGCATGCACTAATTACGGCGATAAAGTGTCAAAGGACTTTGTAGAGGTTTACTATAAGGAAAACATCACGAAAGAACAGGCGCAGCAAACGCTGGACCTGCTTTATCCGTCGTGGAATGAAAGCAGTAATCAAAAAAGTGTACAATTGACAAAATCCGGCGACACAGTCAATTTTAGAATGGTGATCAATGAAGAGAAAGCCAAGGATATAAAAGATGAATCATACTTATTGCTCACCAACGGAATTTCTTCGTCGGTTTTTAAAGGATCGCCTGTTAACGTAGACCTGACAAATGATAAATTTGAAACGATCCGCACACTGCGTTATAAAAAAATGGATGCCGAAGATTATGGGACCAAAATCAATTCCGGTAACATTGACGTATACGCCAAAGATGGCTTTAATGAGAAGCAGGCAGAGACACTTGCTGCTTTTATCGACCAGATGGATGGTGATGCGGCAGATACAAAAAGTTTCCAGGCTACAGGCAGCAGCGATGGTGTCTACACGATCAGTATGGTTTCTTCACCCGAACGTTCTGCGGCATTACCTGAAAAAGAATTTTATGATCTGGCGGGCTTGTTGTCAGATAGTGTATTTAGCGGCGCACCGCTTATTCTCCATCTTACTGATGATATGTTTAAACCTTACCAAACATTCAGGCACAACATAAAGAGCGAATAAAAAAACAACTACTTTTTCACACGGCCCATCTTACAATTGCAAGATGAGCAGTATAATATAAGTCCTGTAATTACTTACTTTTACCGAAAGCATTTTCTTTATGCAAACGGCTTCTAAGAAAGTAATAAATGGGTGGGCGATGTATGATTGGGCCAATTCTGTTTATAACCTTGTCATCACCACCACTTTTTTCCCGATCTATTTTCTTGCCGTAACAAAAGGAAATGATGGAAGTGATAAGATAAGATTTTTGGGAAGGGACTTCGTTAATTCTTCGCTTTATGATTATATACTTGCTTCAGCCTACCTGCTGATCGCTCTTTCTTATCCTATCCTCACCTCCATCGCAGATACCAGAGGTAACAAGAAAAACTTTATGCGGTTCTTTTGCTATATGGGCGCATTGGGTTGCAGCCTGCTTTTCTTTTTTGATAAAACGAATCTGGCCTTTGGCATCGTTTGCTTTATGATGGCAGCAATGGGCTTTGTAGGAAGTCTCGTTTTTTATAATGCTTACCTGCCGGAAATAGCCGCCCCCCAGGACCGTGACCGTATCAGTGCCAAAGGTTTTGCCTTTGGATATGCGGGCAGTGTGCTTATGCAAATAATCGGATTTGCGTTAATAATTTTTATGAAAGGACAGGAAGGCAAAGCCACGCAGATCACTTTTTTATTGGTGGGTATCTGGTGGATATGCTTCGCACAAATTGCCTTTTCCCGTTTACCAGCACCGGAGATGCGGGAAAGAAAAAAGGGGAATATTTTTAAAGATGGCTTTACGGAAGTAAAAAAAGTATTTGCCGAAGTACGTCACCTCCCCGTTTTAAAAAGATTCCTACGCGGGTTTTTCTTTTATAGCATGGGTGTACAAACGGTGATGCTGGCTGCTACATTATTCGGCAGCAAACTATTAAATCTTGAAGACAGCAAGCTGATCATTACCGTTGTAATCATCCAGTTGGTGGCTATTGCCGGCGCTATTGTAATGAGCCGCCTCTCCGCCAGGTTTGGCAACCTGAAAGTGCTGATGGGCGTGGTATTTCTTTGGATATTTATTTGTATAGCCGCTTACCGTATTGCTACCTCAGCAGAACCATTGCACGGTTTTCATGAACAAATAAACATGCTCAAAGCGCAGCAACAGGATGCGCAACGAAACAATAACACATCTTTGACGGCTTCTCTTGACAATGAAATACTATTAATGCAAACTAAACTACAGCCTCAACAGCAACCTATCGAATATGGCTTTTATAGTTTAGCCTTAGCCGTGGGCCTGGTCATGGGCGGCATACAATCATTGAGCCGTTCCACGTATTCCAAATTGATGCCCGAAACAAAAGACACGGCCTCTTATTTTAGCTACTATGATCTTACTGAAAAGATTGCCCTGGCCATCGGTATATTGAGTTTCGGATATATTGAAGAGTTTACAGGTAGCATGAAAAATTCAGTACTCTCACTGATCATTTTCTTTGCCATCGGCCTTATTTGGCTCTACAGCGCCTTGACCAAACAAAAACAGTTATCGACCGTTAAATAAAAAAGATAAGCCTCATGAAACTATACGCTATCAATACCGGTTATTTTAAATTGGATGGCGGGGCTATGTTTGGCGTAGTTCCGAAAAGTATATGGAACAAGATCAATCCTGCGGATGAAAACAACATGTGTTCGTGGGCCCTTCGTTCCTTACTGATCGAAGACGGAAAAAGGCTGATCCTGGTCGATACCGGTATGGGCGATAAACAAGATGCGAAATTCTTTGGCCACTATTATTTACATGGCAATGATACGCTGGACGGGTCATTAGCAAAATATGGTTTTCACCCCGATGATATTACGGATGTATTTTTAACGCATCTTCATTTTGACCATTGCGGCGGAAGTATAAGAAGAGAAGGAGAAAAGTTAGTTCCTGCTTTTAAAAACGCTACGTATTGGAGTAATAAGCATCATTGGGAATGGGCCGTTACTCCAAATGACAGGGAAAAAGCATCCTTTCTGAAAGAAAATATTTTACCGATAGAAGAAAGCGGGCAATTAAAGTTTGCAAGGGATTGGTTTGACAGTGAAGGTGAAGAAGAAGGATGGCATATGACTATTGATGGGTTACTTCCGTCTGTTTCTTTCTCTGATAATATTACAATACGTGTTGCAAACGGTCATACGAAAGATATGATGCTGCCACAAATAAGATACAAAGACAAAACGATCGTATACATGGCCGATCTGCTACCATCGGCAGGACATATCCCGCTCCCCTACGTAATGGCTTATGATATGTTCCCGCTTACAACCCTGAATGAAAAACTATCTTTTTTAAAAGAAGCGAAGGAAAATGATTACATCCTTTTCTTTGAACATGACGCAATCAACGAATGCTGCAACCTGCAGCAAACTGAAAAAGGAATTCGTCCTAAAGATTTTTTTAAACTGGAGAACCTGGGTTGAACGGCAGTCCTATTGCTTTTAATCCCGCCTGCGTACCAGCGAGGTCAGCGGGTACCGCAAGTTCTCATAGCTCATCATATCAATTTTTACTTTACCTACCGAGATTGGGCTTTCGATACGGACAGGAATACGATTCTCATCATCCGTGACCCATACCGTCATATTTTCCCCGCCTTCAAAAATGGTTCCTTTGATCAGGAGTGGTTTAAACTTGATCGCCCTGAATTTTCCATATTTCGTTTTGATCGTTTCCTTGCCCAGATAGCGGATATACATATTGAAAACTTCATTATCAAGAAACATTGAAAAGGCGACCTTATCGTTTGGCTGTAGTTTTGAAAAATCTACATTACGTGCATAAAACACCGAACTCACTACATCCTGCACACAGGATGGAACTTTGAAAACACCATCATTGGTTATAGCCGTGTTCGCTGTTTTATTAAAAGAAACATTCTGATATTTTTTATAACCACCTTCGTTCACATTGCGTATAAATTTCAGCGGCTGCATGGTCATCGTATCAACATATGTCTCATACCTGTCTCTCACTTTGTAAATCCAGTCATAAGACGAGTTGGTTTTCCCTTCTCCCACTATGTGGTAAACAGTTTTGTTGTTAAGTGTTTCAAGGGTGTTGGTAAAAGTAGCTGTACCCGCATTAACATACACTCCTGCAACAGCATAGTAAACCGTCAGCGTTACCTTTTCTCCCGCTTTAAAAGCAGTATTTTTAATCGAACATGAATCCTGGAAATGAGTTTCGGCCTTAGTGGTAAAAGCCATTAATCCTATTCCCGCTATGCCTATTACTTTTAATAATCCCTTCATTATAAAAAATTTTCTTTTAGTCGTGTATTTGCCCCACTAATCGTGTTCATTGCCATTTACATGCCACGAAACTTCAACCGGTTCCTGTATTTTTATTTTCAATTATTTTCCTGATACTTAAAATTAATAAACTCCCTGCCAGCGCAGGGATTATTAAATTAATAAACCATATACTTACGGCTGTCAGGCCTATTCCCAGGTTATTTCCGCTAAACATGCCCAGCAACATCAAACTCACTTTTCCCCGAAGGCCCAGGTCAGTAAACAAAGCAATAGTGGGAATAACCGCCATGATCAAAAATGACACACTCACTGCCCACCAACTTTGCCATAACGAAACATGCACATCAAATAACTGGAACAAAAGATAATATTGTATTATAAAAACAACAAACCTTAGTGCAGATAAAGACAGCAATCGTAGTAGTAAAGTTGCATTAAAATCTTCCAATGTTTCAATAAGCCACGCCCATTTCCGGTTACCGGGCAATCTGTCTAACCAACGTACAAGGCCCGAGAGCCGGAAATAAAAAAGTGTTAAAATAACTGTACCAAGCCCTACTCCCCATAAAATAACGTCCAGCCAAAAAATAGAGATCATTCCGCTTATCTCAATAGGCGATCGCAAAATTATTAATCCCGCAAGCCCCATGATCAATGTGACAATTAACTGGCTGATGCTGCCCGTTATTGTCAATGAGATTGCTTTCAACCGGTTACCCTCACTCATGTACAACACCCTTCCCAAATATTCGCCTACCCTGTTAGGCGTCGTCACCGAAAACGAGACACCCGATAACACCGCTTTGAAAGCGGTAAAAAAACCGATCTTTTGAATCCTGGCAACAGCTAATTTCCATTTAAACGTTTCGACTGTCCAGTTAAGCAGCATTAGCAGTAATACAACGAAGAGACTCCAGATTTTAACGCTGTTAAACGATTCACGGATATGTTGCCATGATTTTTCCAGTCCTGGCTGTTGCTGTAACTGCTGGTAAATGGAATACGTTAACCATACAAACAATAAAGGACCTAAGAAATACTTAATAAAGAACCGGATCGTTTTGTTTTGTCTGCTTGTTAATTGCATAAGTCCAAAGAATCTTTGCCATACTATTCACCCTGTTTTTGTAGTTTCGGGTTGAAAATTCTGACCTTATCGTACCCTTTTATTAATCCCGTAAAAATACATCCCGCTTGCAACAGTCTGCGAAAATAATTCTAGGTATTGATCCCGGTACTTTATTAATGGGTTATGGCATCATAGAAGTGAAGGGAACCGTCGTAAAAATGACAATGATGCAGGTATTAAAACTTTCTCCGAAAAAAGATAACTATCAACGCTTACAACTTATTCATGAAAAAGTAGATGAGCTGATAAAAATGTATCGGCCGGATGAATTTGCTATTGAAGCGCCTTTCTTTGGTAAAAATGTTCAGAGCATGCTTAAGCTGGGAAGAGCACAGGGTGTAGCTATAGCCGCAGCCATCAATGCGGGTTTGCCTGTCACGGAGTATTCGCCTAAAAAAGTAAAACAGTCTGTCACCGGTAACGGCAATGCGGATAAAGAACAGGTTTGGAAAATGCTCCGGCAATTACTTTCGTTAGAGGAGCAGCCGCATTCCTATGATGCCACCGATGCGCTTGCGGTAGCGGTTTGTCATCATTTTCAAACCAGCTCCATCATCGGAAAATCAAGTAAAGGACTGAAAGGCTGGGATGAGTTTATCAAGAAAAATCCCTCGCGTGTCAATGGATTAAAGGTTAATAAGCTAATCGGTTGACAAAATTTTTTCGAAAAGGAGCAGCTTTTTACAAACATGTAGTGAACTTATCAGCTTGCCAGCTGATCTAATATTTTCCTTTGTATCTCCTTCATTTTTTCTTCCGGCACCTTTAATTTTTGCTGGGTAAAATTCAGATCGTTCGCAACGTTGATAGGGATGAGATGCACATGTGCATGCGGTACTTCAAGACCCACTACGCTGATGCCGCAACGGTTGCAATCAAAAGACCTTTCAATGGCTTTGGCGATAGGCTTTGCAAAGACCAGTAACTCCTTCAAATACTCATCAGGCAGATCAAACAAATTATCAATTTCTTTTTTGGGCACAACCAGTACGTGGCCTTCCCGCAATGGAAATATATCAAGGAAAGCAAAGAACTTATCACTTTCTGCTATCTTATATCCAGGTATCTGGCCTGCAATGATCTTTGAAAATATTGTCATACCACCAAAAATTTTTGATTTGAAGGAACGCAAATAATAGTAAAGGCGCTTAAGCATACTTGCTGTTTCTGTTGCAAATCTATTGACTAATAAAACAAAAAACCCCCGGTGAAGGAGGTTCGAAAATGTGGTGTATCCCCGCTTATGCTGAAATATTGTCAATTTTAAAACTGATCAGTCCCGCCGGAGCCTGCACGTTTGCTGTCTCACCTACCTGTTTGCCCAAAATGCCCTGGCCGATCGGCGAACTGACAGAAATTTTGCCGGCTTTTAAATCAGCTTCCGTTTCGCTGACCACCTGGTAAGTAACCTGTTTTTTTGTCTTCAGATTAGTAAGCGTCACTTTTGTAAGGATTGACACCTTGCTGGTATCAATAGTCGACTCATCGATAACCCTCGCCTCAGCCAGTTGCGATTCCAGTAAAGCGATTTTTGCTTCCAGCATTCCCTGCGCTTCTTTGGCCGCATCATACTCCGCGTTTTCTTTAAGGTCGCCCTTTTCTCTCGCTTCGGCGATCGCCCTGCTCGCGGCCGGACGTTCTACGCCTCTCTTATGCTGAAGTTCGACTTTCATTTGCTCCAGCGTCTCCTTGGTTACATACTGAATATTCATACCGACCTCCTTTGATGTAAATAAAAAAAATAACAACGCCCCAGGGTGTACTGAAGCGTTGCACTATTGTCCGGCAAAGATAATAAACTTTTCTCAACAGAAAGCCAGTTTTATTGTGAACCGGTGATACAGGTCTGGACTATTCGTTTACGAATATTTTATCCGTCAAAACTTTTGCCATTTTATATAGTGCCTCGTGGCTATATCCCGCAATATGCGGGGTGATGATCACATTAGGCTGGGAAAGCAACCAGTCGAGGTTTTCTTTTTCATGAGTGGTATAAGTTTCCAATTTTTCATTTTCTAAAACATCGAGTGCGGCGCCAGCGATCTTTTTAGTCTTTAATGCTTCAACCAGGTAACGCGTTTGTATTACTTTTCCCCGTGCCGCGTTAAGCAAAAAAGGTCTTTTTTGCAGCAGGTTAAAAAAATCAGCATTCACCATATGGAAGGTTTCATCTGTCAATGGTACATTCAGGCTTATTACATCGGCATACCGGCCCACTTGTTCGAGGCTTGCCTCCTTTACATATCCCTGTCCAAACCCAAACTTATATTTATCATAGGCCAGAACCGTCACATCAAATGGCTCTAACAACCTGGCAAAAGAACTGCCGGTGTTTCCAAATCCGATTATGCCAACTGTTTTTCCACTTAGCTCCACACCCCGGTTCTCATCACGTTTCCAAAAGCCGGTTTTTACTTCGCTGCACGAAATCTGCACATTGTTCATCAGCCCCAGCAACATTCCTAAAGACTGTTCCGCCACAGCGTTGGAGTTTCCTTCGGGGCTACTGTAACAATATATACCTTTTGTTTTTGCGTAGACCGTATCTATCAACTCAAGGCCGCTCCCGAGGCGACCGATCCATTTTAAATGAATTGCTTTGTCAAGCAATGCTTTATCAATCTTTAACCGGGTTGTTACTACCAGGCCAGTTGCATCGCCAATGGTTGCAGACAATTCATCGTAACTGATCCCAGGATTGTTTATTATCTCATACCCGCGTTTTTGAAGTACCTGTTGCAGGTATTCGTGCGCCTTTGCCGTTATTATAACTTTCTTCATTCGTATAGCCAATATACTTTTATCTCATTTTAAATGTCAGTTCTGCAAACTGCTGAACGGTGAGTTGTTCCGCTCGTTTAGAGAACAACTCATCTTCCAATATTGTTGGTTCAAACAGACCTTTTACAGCGTTCCTTAATGTTTTCCTTCGTTGATTGAACGCTGTTTTTACCAACAAGAAAAAGGAGTTTTCATTTCTCATTATGACCGGGTGCTCAAGTGGCAGTAGCCGTATCACGCCGCTTTTTACTTTTGGCGGCGGTGTAAAGGATTGTTCGTTTACATCAAACAAATATTCTACTTTAAAAAAAGCCTGCACCAGTACACTGAGTACACCATAGATTTTGTTTCCTTCTTTTGCCGCGGCACGTTGAGCTACCTCTTTCTGAAACATGCCAATCATCACCTCCACGTCGCCTTTCCATTCCAGCATTTTAAAAAGAATCTGTGTAGAGATATTATAGGGAAAATTGCCTACGACAGTAAAACGCCCGTCAAAAGGCTTTTGTATCTCTAAAAAATTTTTGTGAATAATTTTTCCTTTCAAGACCGGGTAGGTCTTTAAAAGATAGTCTACTTTTTCGTCATCCAGTTCTACCGCCTTAAAGTCGGTATTTTGTAGTTGAACAAGATATTTTGTTAAGGCTCCGCCCCCTGGGCCAACTTCAAGCAATTGCGTAAACGGGTATTCTTTCAATGACGATATGATCTTACGGCAAATATTCTCGTCTTTTAAAAAATGCTGCCCCAGTGATTTTTTGAGGGTGTACATGCCTGCAAAGGTAGTTTATCAGGGCGTGTGTTCATGGAAACAATAGCCTATCAGCAGGCAAAAGATAAGAATGACCTGTTGCAAATAGCTTATCAAAGGATCATTGTCGATCAACAATTATTTTTTGACTACCTGCCGCCTGATGACATGACCATTGCTGGTAACCTGCAGCGTATAAACACCGGCCTGGATAGGTTGGATATTTGAGAGATTTAAACTGTTGGTGCCAGCATATACCATCTGCTTATTGCTAAGTATGGTTCTTCCTGCCATATCCATCAGGTAGATCGATATTGCACCCGTTCGATTCACCATCACATCAAAAACGAGGTTACTGTTGAACGGATTAATTACATTGCCAAAATCAAAGTCCGGCATATTTTTTTTCAATTGGATAATTGAAGAGTAGCTCTTCCTGCCTGCCGGTGTTACCATGGCAATCCTGTACCAGGCCTTGCCATTAATAGCTGACGGATCGATGAAGGTATAGTGATTTATCATTTCGTCAGTGTTATAGCTATTAACCATGCCAGTAGTTGTAAAATCTCTTCCGTCAAAACTTCGTTCAATAATAAATTGCAGGGCCTGCTCCTCTTTAGAAGTGCTCCATGATAGATTTGTCTTGTCATTAACCAGCTTACCATTAAAAGACAACAGTTCTGTTCTTAGTACTGGTGTACAATCAATCACGTTCAATGTAATTATGTTGGTTGGATCGTCAGTTACCTGGCACGATGCGTCACTGAGATTAGAACTGGTGGTTGCTACAATGACGCGGTAAAGATCGGCGCTATCGGCAAGGGTTGTATTTCCGGGCGGGATGGTATAAGAAGTCACATACTGATAGCCCGAGCCATTGGCTACCGGTGTGCCCGTTGCTGGTGCCGAGATATTTATCCAGCTGGTCCCGCCGTTTGTGCTTTTTTGCCATATATAGTGTACATAATTATCAAAGTATGATCGTATGGTATCATAGATGGTCAATGCGTTTCCTTCACAAATATTCGGAGATATAGAGGGCGAATAGCTCATGGTAGGCAAACAGGTAGTAATGGTAATATCATCCATTACCCAATCATTGCCACCGCCACCCTGGCCATTATTCCGAATAGAAAACGTCATGCTTGTCTGTGATCCGCCGGTACGAAAAAGAAATCCTTTCTTTTGCCATCCTGTAATATCCAGGTTTCCACTGCTATACCTGTCGACGCCATCTAATACAAATGTCAGATTGGGTAAAACGCCCGGCACGTATTGAGGGGTGCCCACAGAATCAATACCACAGGTAGGACAAATATTCCTCACCCATGCAGAGAACTCATAATCCGTATTAGGACAAAGGCCCATAATAGTCTGGCGATAAACTTCAGAAGCTACATAGTCGGCGTTTACCATCAGCATATATCCGCCGGGAGTTCCCGAACTTACCGGGACGTTACCAATAGATGTGGAGGTACCGGAATGATCTCCATCGATATCCCAATGACCGTCAAACATCCGGTTATTACAATTATTTGCAACTGTAGTGGTTGGGGGAGCCGCACAGTTAGGAACACGTTTTGCAAGCCGGTTTGTACTGCTCCTGGGGCTGATATTATTTACAATAGCGTAATTACCGTCCCCAACTGCCTGCGAAGCGGAAACATTGTTCAAATAATTATAACCGGGAATAGGAAAGGTCGGGCCGCTGCCCCTGTTGAGGGTATTTCCCGATCCAAAGGTTCCGCCAAATTCACCGGCAATATTGATACCCGTCTTGTCCTCGCAAAGGTTGGCTGGTTCACTGATCAATATCTGGTATTGTGTGGCAGTAAGTGCAGGCATATCCGCTGTTGCGGTATTGATACTTCGGTAAATAAGCTGTCCGGCACCCAGTGTAATGATATCTCCGGGATTGCCCGTTACTACTACGCGAAAAGAAGTAGCAAACAACAGCCCGCTACCACCCCTCGGGCGGGCATTACTGTTCACTTGTGCGGCGCCAGTGATGTTTGTTATCAAGTTGTTCGTTGGTACACCCGGTGTAGTTGCCGTGGTAACTGGTGTACCGAATCCTAAATTCAGGCGAATCTGGTAACTGCCGGCCGGGGGCGCTGCTATATAGGTAGCGGCATCATCCCCCGCCGCAGGAGTATATTTCTTATAAGTTAAACCCTCGTTGGTTATGACGCGGATAGAATCATTTGCGCCTGAAAGCATTTGAGTATTAGAAGGCACATTATCCAAATACCGGACGTTGTAAGCTGTACCGGAGGTCATATGAATTGTCATTCTTATTTCCAGCGTATCGCCTTGCTCCACCACACCGCCGTTTGTCTTTTTGCTGACGTTTACGTAACTGTTACCATATCGGGGAACAGGTGGGTCGGTAACACAAATATTAAATGTACCGGCTGTATTAGTATTGGAATAAACGCGGATAAAATAAGTGGCCCCAACAGTTAACGAATTGGGAATTTGGATAGAAGCTACTGTACTGCAATAAACCGTTACCAGGCCGGTACAAGGCCCGGAATATATTTGGAAACGTGTGCCTGACGGTGCGCTGGTGATAGAAACCGTAGGATTGGTGCTATTGGCTACAAACCTGTACCACACATCATTCCTGTTTCCACTTGAACTTCCGCAGGGAGTTGGTATTGTAGAATAAGCAGCACCGTTTAGTGTACCTGCAGTATTAGCACAGGTCGTTGAGGAAGTTAACAGTATTGCAGCACCGCAAAGCTCGTTGGGCTGTGCAAATGAGCAAACGGGTAATAGTAAAAAGAAAACTACTTTAATAGCTTCTTTAAGAGAAATTTTAGCGGTCAAAAATGACAACATAAAATGATTAGTTTTTCCAGGTACGGATGTAACAAAGTAAGCTCACTTGCCACTACCTTACAATAGCAGTTGCACGCAGCCCAATGGGTAGTTCTACGATACAATGTTGAGCGGTAGTGCCTTTGCCATATCCCGTGTTTTTTGTACGGATGGGAACAAGAAGGCTGCTCATCCGCGTCTCAATTATGATGTTCACAAAAAACAATTTCATTTTCTTCCTGATTTGAATTCTTCCGGTCTAATATGTCAATGCTATCACCTTAACACAAGTTTTGTATTTATGACTTCATCTCCGGTGCTGACCTGCACAAAATAAACACCTGCCGGCCACGATGCCCGCAGGGGCAGGGCGAGAAAATTAGTCCCTCTTGCCAACGTCAGTTCCTGGTAAGATAATCGCTTGCCTTGTGCGTTGATAATCCGGATGTGCGCCTGCTGATTAGAGCGGCCCGCCTTTATTGTTACCGTCGCTCCGGTTACAGCAGGGTTCGGATAAAGTCCAAGCGTTACGCCCATCGATGGATCCGCAATTCGTACCGTTCGAATATCACTGTACTTATAGGCTGCACTTTGCGCCGCGATCAGCTTCAACCTATACCTTGATTTTCCTTTATAAGGCGCATGATCATTCCATTTATAACTTTGCGTTTCTCCTTTTTGCAACGCTGGTACAAAGGCAACATTTTCCCAGTGGGTATCATCCGGGCTGCGCTGAATTTCATAACCGGGAAAGCTTATAACCTCGCTTGCCGTCCACGCCAGTTCCACATTACCGTTGCTGATAGCTTTTGCATCAAATGATAGTAAAGTCGTTGGGAGTATGGTATTATCTACGATAACCCGGTAATCTTCTGTTTCGCCCCCGTCATAATAACCAGTTGAGTTGGTAATGTTCATACCATACGACGCCGAAGCGAGGCGTATGCGCAGGTAGGTATAAGAGCCTATAGGCATTGATGAAAAAATACCTGTCCAGTTTAAATAGACAACTTGTGGCACTGCACCAGGAGCGACTGCAACAGGAACGGAAGCTTCAGCGGCGTCAAATAAGCCGTTACCATTATAATCCAACCAACCGATAACTGTAGCTACCGTGTCTGTATTATTATAAACTGATACTTGTATTGTATACGTATTGCTTGTCGGATCAAATATTGGTACCGTGCCAATTCCATCTTCATCAGAGCCATCAGCAGTCGCATCTACGGACGATGTTTTAAGCCATTCCCTGTCGAATGTTGCACCTAAACGCAAACTGGTATCCCGTTCGTGAACGGCTGGTGACCACGGGTCCGGGTCATAAGATGCTGGTGCGTCGCCAAAATCGCAAAACGGCCTGAAAGCTTCACCTGCGTCGCCCCAACTGCCCACTACTGTTACGCCGTCATAGGTCATGGTTTGCCCTGTACCAACATTGTTAGTCAAATTATACGGAGCGATGGTACCCGCTGCTATCGAGCTGGGTGAACCGACATTGTAAATTTGCCCCGTCCAATCAACAGAAACCTGGCGGGGTATTAACGAGCCGGCTGGTAAGTAACGTGTAACAATACCGGTAACCAGGTTTTGATTATAAAAATCTTTATTTGTCCCGACGCCGGCTGCGCCCGCATCAAAGTCATATAAAACGCCGTTGTTAATACCGAAGTCACTCCAGTCCTGTGTTCGCTGGCTTCCTACATAAGGCGCTTGCGCATACACCTGGCTAATCGCCACCGGGTTTTGAGCTGCATTTAGTTCTATGCGCCATATATTAGACTCCGTTAAACTGGAACCCCCTTCTATGCCGAGGTATAGGTGATCGCCGTAAAACGCCGCTGCCGCTGTTTCAACACCGTTCTCATAAGTAGGTATTCCAAGACTGTTTACGTTTGCAACCATCACACCCAGTGTATCCATGTCATAATGGTACCGTCTTAACGATTTTTCGTTGACATTGGTGCCACCTGAGTTGCCCGACAAACTATACGTATAATAAACATATCGCCTGTAAGGATCGTACGACATTGAATTTATATTCGTGTGGCCGGGATCGGTGAAAAGATATTTAGCTTTTCCAGTGGCAGGATCCACATAATAAAAAACATTATTTCTTACAGTCAGAACGTAACCAGGCATACCGGTAAACGGCCTGCTTACTTCGTAATAGTTGTTGGGAAAAGAGCTAACCGTACAACCTGCGATATCGGAAATCCAAAATGATCTGTCTTCGTTTCCACCGGTGCCGCAACTGCTGCTGCATGTTGCCGACAAAGTAACCGTCATCGTAACCGAGGTAACCGGACCAGTAATATTTACGTTTACGGTACCGGTATTAGACGTATTAGCCACTGTCGTTGCAGAGGCTGTTACTCTTGCTGCAGCCGTGTTGTTATTAGCGATTGTTAATAGCGCACCGCTGACGGTTGCCAGGGAAATGTTTACAGGTGCAGCACCATTGGTGGCAGCGAACTGTATGCGCTGGCTCCGGTCAACATCAAATAAGGAGAACTGAAGATTGGCAACAGGATCGCGAAATGTAAATGTAACGGTACCATTTCCAATAAACTGCACATCAGCTCCTGCACCACCGGTTCCATAAGAACCTGCAGAACCTGTATGCGTGGTATTCTCACCGGGCACATTGTTACCGGAATAATTGTGGGTAACAGTTAACTTGTTAGCACCAAAAGCAAACGGCTGGTTCTGGCACCGGGCCAACGATACATAGGAAGTTATCGTACCATTATTTTGTCCAAAAAAATCGCGGTAGTCCCAGTCGAGCACCGTATTGGTGCATTGTGCATTTAATGCACTTGTGGTAAAAAGAATTGCCGAAAGAATAATAATGTAAAGTTTTTTCATAGAATGGATTTTCAGTTATACTTCAATCCTGATAAAACTTCTTGCATCTACCCTGCTTTTTGAATGTCATCCTCTTCTTTTTTCGGAAGCGAAACTATCCAACCAGGAAGGGTTTCATCAGATTTAGGGTAATCATTTTACAAAATGAAAATTAATGCATCCCGCCATACTCTCACACCAAAGGACCCCTCTTTGTACTCAAATAAGTATAAATCCCTATTAGAATTACTGGAGCTTTGGACACAAGTTCCTCGTACTATTTTTACAATTTGCAGTACTTACGGGATTGAGGCCTAACAGGTATTTTTTCAACGCTGATTAGCATTGAATTGCAGTAATGAGTCATAGAGGCCATACATGGTTTTAAAAAAAAGGGCCTTTTCATTTAAGAAAAGGCCGCTAACAAATACATCCATGCCGAATTATTTCTTCACGACTTTATGCGTCGCGATGATCTCGTTTTTTTTGTTTCTGATAGTAAGAATATATAATTGCGCTGCCTTATCTTTCAGATTAATATTTACCTCGATTCTGGTTTCTCCTGTACTAATCTTTTCCTCGTAAATTTTTCTGCCCGCCAGGTCTGTAATATTTATACTATACTGATCAACGGAATTTGCATTGATCTTTACATTCAAAACATCCGTAACAGGATTCGGATAAACAGACACAAAAGATGTTACAGGATAATAATAGATATTAACCGTGTGGCTATAACTTATAGTGCCATTTTTATCAACTTGCCTAATGCGGTAAAAATTATTACCGGTGAACGGTGTGCTGTCAAGGTATTTATATGGCGCTGCAAATGGTCCTTTACTTATGGGGGTAAACACCGAACCATTGGCAGACTTTTCAATCTCGTAATGATCGTGCTGCTGGTCCTCTGCGGCTGCCCAGTTTAGCGCTACCGTTTCATCAGCCAGAAGTTGCGCTGTAAAACTAACAAACTGCACAGGCAAAACAGTTAATGCAGTTGTACTTTTAATGATTTTAAAATCATCGATATAAAATCCATCATCAAGATCATTTTCAAAATCGTTGAACGATGTTGCGTCGGATGAAAATTCAAACCGGAACCAAACATTACTGCTGTTATAAAAACCCGCAGGTATTTCAACCAGCTCTTTTGTCCAGTTTTCCCTGATCCCTGTCAAGGCCGGCAAACCGCCAAGCCGGCCCTGGTTTGTTGTATTGTTTTCTTGTATGGTATTTCGCCCTGCCAAATTGGTCCATGTGCCGTTAAAACCATCTGTGCTATTCGCTGAAATTTGGATACGAAGTATATCACGGAAATTTTCAGCCCTGTGCCTTGTCCAAAAACTGATGTAAGCGACTGTGGCATCACTGAGATCAAATGCGTTGGCATAAGCGGCTATCCGTGTATCGCTGCCGGTATAATCACCACCCGGCGATTCGGTCAGGGACCTGCTTCCCCCATTAGCGAAGGCTGTATTATAATTCCAGCCGCCCGATACGTTCCAGTTAGCACTCACTGCACCGCTTTCCATGTTATCAGAGAAAATGGTCACCGGGTTGTACATCTTTGTAACTGTATCGTAGATGGTAATTCCGCCTGTTTCTACTTTCCAGACAAATCTTATCCTTTTTTCGTTGCCAAGCGCTGCTGGTAATGTAATCGGAATACTTCCAGTATAGGTATCATAGTAATTGGCCAGGCTGCCAACTATTACGGGAGAGCCAACTGACTGAATATTTTGCAATGGAATAATACTGACCGTTGCCGGTTCGTTGCCTAACCCAATTCTTTGCAATTTAAAACCAGGAGCCGGGTGGAGATTTGTAATGGCGATATCATCCAGGTCCTGTATATCTGCATAGGACCCCGAGGCATAGGCCAATTGCATATTCTGAAAACAAAGATTTTTGCAAAGCTCAATGATCTGGCTGCTTGGCGCCCAAAAACTACCACCTCCAGCTTCACCCGTCATGCCATATATTTTACCCTTTTTATTGGCTTCGCCAGGGAAAGTTTCTATGTCTCCCAATAACCACCAGTCTTTTGCGCCACCAGCCACTTCATATTGAACGGTGGCATAGCTATCACCTGCCCTATGACCATTATATTTTCCCATCAATGCAGGAACAAACGTGTAAAAATTCCTGTCTGTCCCCGGCATAGTATGATAACTTCGTCTTCCGAATGGCAATGAATAATAAGGACCGGAACAATGCTGATCAAACGCAGCCACAAAGTTCCTTGCGTAACATAGGTCACGGATAGCACGTGTTTCGGGCTCAGAAAATGCTGCTGATCCCCAATAAGTTTCGTTAGATGTATTCGAAGACCCACAGCTTGTTGAGGCTCCTGAACAGTCGTTCCAATCAACACCATAATTCCTGTTCAAATCCACTCCTTTTTGTCCCGTAATATCTGATCCGACATTTCTCCTGTTCTTTCTTTGCATGCCTCCACCCGAGGGATCATTGATCTCGTTAAAAACGTAACCGTCAGGATTTGTACAGGGTACGATATATATTTCCCGGTTGTTTACAAGATCGGTGACTGCCTGTACGCTGCCATAATTCTGAGCCAGGTATTGTGCAAAAAAGATCAGGCTTGTCCCTGTAATAGCTTCTCTTGCGTGCTGGAGGCCGAGATATAATACTTCGGGTTCGTTATTTTCATCTGTACTTACATTGTCCGAAATTTTCAGGCACCAGATGTCTCTGCCCTCTACGGACAACCCTATAGACGTTTTTTGTACCAATCCAGGGAAAGCGGCGACGAGATCGTTCATTTCCGCATTCATTTGGGAAAAGGTATAAAATCCGCCCATGCTCCCCGGTGGGAGGCCGTTAGTTGAAAAGAAAGATGGCGTAGTAATAAAATTCCGGATCGACTGACCTGACGTTTCGAAAGCAGCCCTGTTGCCGGATGCAGCCTGTTTGTAAAAACTTCTACTCTGCTCAACAAAATGTTTGGTAACATCATCGATCAGCACATCAAATTTGTAACCGGCAGCTAAAAGTTTTTTTTGTGCGAATTCGCTGATCTCCGCAACAACACCATCGCCCTCGGAACTGAAATGATCCGCCTCCATCATCGCAATTACCGCATTGCGATCAGTAATATTTTCAGGGATTTTAATTTTTATGCGGCTGAATTTTTCCTGTGCGCCAGCCATCTGTACAAATGATAACAATAAGGCGAGAATAAAAAGTTTTTTCGTCTTCATAGTTATTTTTTTTTATCCCGATCAACAACCGGGACCGGATTATGCAGCCGAAAGTAGCAGTAAACCGGTATTACTGCAAGGGGAAATGTCCCTATAGAAAACCGCCATTTTAGACCGTTCTTTTGCCAAAAAAATCAGTAGATAAGGGATTTTTACCTGTAAATAACGACGGTGATATTCGTTACCGAATTACCAAAACAGGTGCAAAAAAAGCCCCTCCGGCGGGAGGGGCTTGTAATGAAACTAAACAACTACTACTACCTATTTTAATATGCTGAATTTGTGAGTTACGGGCTGTTCACCAAGATTCACCCGGAGGTAATAAACGCCATTGGGCAAATTGCGGGTTTCGCTATACGTGAACGTATTACTGCCTGGTAATATATTCTCTGTATATTTTTTTACCAGTTTGCCGTTTCCATCCAGTAGATAAAACTGGGCCGCCAACCCTGTCGCCGCAGTGACAGACACCTGCAACTGATCACGGACAGGATTAGGAAATATCTGAACCACGGTGTTTTTCCTGCTATCACGTCGTATAGATATACTATTGCTTGTATAGGTCTTACCGTCATGCATGACAGTTTTCAGGCGATAGTAAACTACATCACCGTTTAGCAAGCTAATATCATCTGTACCGTGGTATGAATCTATTTCGTTAACTACCGGCCGGCCGGCGACGGTACCGATGGCATTGAATATAAGGTTGTCAGTACTTCTTTCAACAATAAAATGGGCCACTTCCTGCCTGCAGAGAACGGTCCAGTCAAGCCGTACCATCTGACCCTGCGACAAGCCTTTGAACGTGATGATCTGACAGTTTAATATAAAACCAAGGCAACGCCAGTCTCGCTCAGTGCCACAGCCGGCCAGCAATGACATAGCTGACTGCTGTACCATGGTAAAAGAGCCCGGCGGTGAATCCCCGGTCGTGGAGCCACCAGTTCCCATGTAGGCAGATGTACCCCGTGCTGAAGAATTATTGTTATCAAATCTGTCATCCAGCCCGTCATCATCGCTATCACTTCCAGTTAAACTAACGTTATCATCAGGTTCCGCGTTTAAATTAAAATCATTTCCTTCTATTATATCCGTAAGGCCATCGTTATCCGTATCTGCATCGAGATAGTCCGGCATACCATCTCCATCTGTGTTAAGCACATGAATACCGTCTCCGCCAAAGCCGCCGAAATTATCATAGCTATTTGCTATGCCGTCATTATCGGTATCCGCAAGCGATGGAAGGGTATAAGTGCTGGTGGCCTGACCTTCTATATTGTCAGGAATACCATCGTCATCTGAATCTATATCATATACGTTTACACTTCCTGTGGCATCGTTATTGGGCATGCCCAGGGAAGATAATGCTGCAATAGTTGTACTCCAGCCATTAGCATTGTACATGCCATCTACCCGTCCATTCCAATCAACATCAGCAAAAAACGCCTCTTTGACGTCTGTGATTCCGTCTCCATCACTATCAAGATCATAAGGATTGGTCTTTGAATCATTATCCATGTTCTTGTACGGGTAAGTGTTTGCTCTTCCGTCGCCGTCGGTATCGGTACCTGTCCTTAATAAAGTATTAGCAGCATTCTCTGCAGTTCCATCGTTGCCCACATCGCCGTCTATGTTGTCTGAAAGTCCATCAAAGTCATTGTCTGTAAATCCGTCGATTCTTCCATTGTTGTTTACGTCAACGCCGTAGACTTCAATTATATCCGGAATGCCATCGTTATCGCTATCGAGATCCAGGTAGTTGGGTACTCCGTCGCTGTCGGTATCAAGTGCGCCCAACCCCTCGCCAGACCCGCCTACGCCTCCTGAACTTCCGTCAACATTCTGCGCCAGGCCATCATTATCTGCATCAGTATAATTATCAATTCTTCCATCACCGTTTGCATCCACACCGCCACTTTCTGTAACATCTGGTATGCCATCGTTATCACTATCAAGATCAAGATGATTAGGAATACCATCAAGATCTTTGTCCATATTATCATTTATACCGTCTGCATTTGTGTCGGTATAACCCGGGAAATTACTATCATTGAAATTAGGAACACCATCATTATCTGAATCTGCGCTTGGGTCAAAATTATCGTTGAATCCATCGATATTATTGTCAACGTACAAAGGATATGTATTATCGTTCCAATTAGGAGTGCCGTCGCTGTCATCGTCGAGCAATGCCAGTGGGTTGTCTATTTCTACGTAATCGGGAATGCCATCATTGTCATCGTCAATATCGGGGCACGCTGTAATCGATATATTAATTCTTATTGTATCGTTACAAGCTCCCGCTCCGTCATAAAATGCATAAAGAGTTCTTGTATAAGTTATGGGTGTAGCAGGATTATAAATCGTTGCCAATGTAAACGGAGCAGCAGTGTAAAATTGATAACCAGCATATCTTGCTACAGGCAACGTAACGGATAAAGAAGGACAGATGTTGGTAATAAGCGTATCTCCAAGTGGGCTGCATGTTCCGCCAACAGTATTTGTAAACGGTCCCGGCTCATTACATCCGCCTACTATTACCCCGCTTGAATCATAAAGACTAAGCAATGAAATCTTGCCGTCATAATTTATTCTGGCCTGGTTGCTGATCAGGTTACCGCAGGAAAGAACAGCACAAGAATTAGCGGTGTATACTTCAAATGTCACATTTCCTGAACCGCTTGCCGCTACTTCACCTCCTATTGTCGGGTTGGCACCTGTGCCTAATCGGAATACAACACGATTGGTAATAAAGTCAAACTCCGCTTCGTCATCTCCTGCGGCATCCGTTTTGGCTACACCATTAATTCGAAGCGAGCCGGGTTTGTAACTTGTACCAACGGGCATATTGTCCGTTATTCTAGTAGCGGTACTTGCATCGTTACCGCCGTTTTGATAATCCACCCGGTAGCGTAACTCGTCGCCCGGAACTAACAAACCCCCATTAACATCCAGCGAACTTTTAGATAAATTGAATGAAGGTGTGTACTGCGATACTGCTGTTGAAACAACCTGTATCATATAATTTTCGGAAGGAGAACTAAACCTGATACTCGCAGATGTCTGGTTGTTACCAAGTACAGCATTCGCCACGTTTGGAACGTCGATGATATCTGCATCATATCCCAGCGTATTCTGATGCGCAGGGCTTCTTGTGGTAACCACTGCTCCCTTATAGGAAATTGTGCTGTTCCACATATCATCCAGGTTGCCGGTAGCATTCGGTGTCATATTGGTATAAACACCAATTGCCGGATTTAAATTCTGCTTAAACGAAAATTCATCGGTCTGGTTCCTGTCACCGTCATAAACTACAGCTCCAAGTTCACAACTCACAGGTCCGGCTGGTGGCGTTAAAAAACCAGTTATTGGAACATGTAGGGCAGGGTCACCCCCATTCATAATAACAGAGCCGTCGAACACGGTAAGATTTCTTACAATCGTTGCAGGGTCAGCATAGGCGATAACAATTGTCCAGCCGCCGGCACCATTATCAATTCCAGCAGGTCCCACCATGTTTGCAATTGTATAAGTACCGTCAGGGTTGCCCGTGTTTATTAAAGCGGTAATATCCGCAAAACAACGATAACCTGTATGCGGCAATCCCGGCACCAACGTATTGTTATGATAGTCCGTTTGACTGGATGCCACGGTTTGAAAAACTGCAGAACCCGGTGTCTTAATCTGAATATTTGTTTCGCCGTTTATCCATCCGGTATTTGTTCCATCTGTACCTTGTGTTGCGCCCCAGTATAAGCCGGCCCACAATACATTTGTGCAGGAAGTAAGATTTAGATCCGCCGATGACGAACAAAAAGTTGGATCGGTAGATCCAAGCAACTCCATATTAAATGAAATATCTGAACTGGCTATGTCGTCCTGGTGTACTTCTACAGCGATGGTATTGGATCCATTGACAAAATAACTACTGGGAACTATATACGGGTAGGGAGCGGACTCCTGGGCCCCACTCACGGTGCCGGGAGCAAGCGTCGCATGACCAATAGCGCCTGCCGGCATATTACTTCTTACTACTTCTGTTCCGTTCACATAAACTATTGCACCATCATCTCTCACAAGATTCAGGATAAAATACGCATAAGAACCCGGGTTAATGATATTTACTGCCTTCCTGAAATAACTTGTTATATACTTGTTGCCGGTAGGTAAGCATAAAGTGCCGGCACCACCAGAGGGTACACAGGTAGCTTCGTCACCGTCACCATAACCTAATTGACTATTACCAGTTGACCAGGCACCATCTGCAAAACCAGTAGTTTCCCAATTTGCCGGCCTGGTATTGTTTGCCAGGTATTTCCAACTGGAACCATATGGAAAGATGGTAGCAGTAGTTATAGGGTTCCCCCGCAACTCAAAATCGAAGCTAAGGTCGGAACTAGCATTATCATTTTGGTGAATTTCAACAGCGATATAATTGTTGCCCGCTGCAAACGCCGTGATTGGCAACGTTACAGTTTGAATACCATACCCATCATCCCCTGCTGCTGCTGTAGCCAACGTACCATGTGCCAGGCCACCAGCCGGAAGATTGTCACGGTAAACCTCTATGCCGTTAACATATACCGCTACACCATCGTCTCTTTTTACATTCATAGTAAAGTTGCTGTGGATAGCGGGGTTAGCGATAGCAACCGTCTTCCTGAAATAAGCCGTGATCCTTTTGGTTCCAGTAGGCGCACAGAGCGTGCCGCCGCCACCGGAGGGAATACAAGTCGTTTCATCACCGTCGCCGTACCCAAGTTCGCCGTTGGCCACAGGCCACGCACCGAATGCAAAACCGATGGTATGCCAATTGACAGGACGGCTGTTATTAGCCCAATAACTCCAACCCGAACCGAAAGGGATATAGCTAACCGGAGGTGTGCCGTCGATATCAATGTATTCGGCCGCACCGCCATTATTAGTAGCCGTTCCTCCTGGGGCAACTTCCGTTGTTATCGTCCCATTGGATGTAATAATATTATTTGAAACGTAAACGATATTTCCTCTGACTGACGGGTTACTGTACCGGGGCGTAAACGATCTCAGCACCTGCGCATTCGTTGAATATGCCGACGCCAGCAGTAATAAGAATATCGTATAAAATCTTGGTTTCATAGTGGACGGTTGATGGCTTCCTCTGGAATATTGTATCAATTACTGAATACTTACTTTCTGGAAGGTGACCTCGCCTTTTTCGCGCCTGATCTCCCATATATAAATGCCATTCGTTAAATTGATCTCTTTGTTAGTGGTTCCGGGCGTTATCTCTATTTTCATGTTCTTTCTTTCTCTGCCACTGATGTCATAAATGCGCAATTGGACGTTTGTCCGGGTAAGTGAACTGACTTGCAAAATCAATTTACCATTAGCAGAAGAAACAGTTTTTACTTCAAAGTCCTTCGCATTGTTTATAATGGTTCTTGTACCCAAATATTCTTTCCGATTATCGATATCACTTTGTGAAAGCCTGTAAAATGACGTGCCTGACAAAGGGGCTTCGTCAACAAACGTATAATCGCGACGCTCGGTTGAATTGCCGGCAGCATTGACTGTACCGATCATCGCAAAATCTCTTCCGTTGGCAGATCTTTCAATAGTGAAAAAACGGTTGTTGCTTTCTGTGGCTGTCGACCAGGCGAGATTTACTTTGTTATTAGTAGTAAGTTTTGCTTCAAAACTTAACAGCGAAACCGGTAATGTCGCTGAAGCAACAATCGAAAAA
>WUUC01240701.1_pt1 | contig 32086 bp, 10 predicted proteins | sample 6278441 | NCBI WGS metagenome assembly WUUC01 (sample SAMN13675441, study PRJNA597444) | soil metagenome | isolation source: soil | place: USA: Washington | collected 2017-10
ACCGCGTCCGCGGGCAGCGGCACTTCGGCGTAGTGGCTCACCGCCTCGTCGGGCAGCAGGCGCAGGAACAGATTGTCGGCGCGGGCGTCGGCCAGGGTCGGCCGCGTATGCCGCGCCACGCGGTATTCGCGCTGGGCGACATGAAAGGTGAATTCGTCGGCGTGGCCGGGAAGATCGAAATGCAGCAGATGGCGCTCGGACGTGTCGGGCTTGGGCATTCCGAATCCCTTGGTTGGCGATGTGGGGCAGTGCGGAACCGGCGCACGGGGAAGACGCCCGCAACATCGCACCGAGTGCTGCTGAGGCGATCCGGTCGCGCGTCGCCCAAAGGTGGTGCGGACGACAGCGATGTCCGGGGTTGCGGACATACCTAGCGGCAGACAGGGCACGACCCTATCGCGACCGTGCGACGGGCCTATACGGTGTAGCGCAAGGCTTGCGTATATTTAAATCAGTATATTTTTTCAATCGCCGCGGATCCGCGATTCCTTGTCTCGAGTCACGCCGCCGTGCCTGATTCTTTCGTGCGGTTCGGCCTGCCACGCGTCGCGCGTCGGCGTCGAACGCCTGCTCACGAATCGATGCGCCCTTCCGGTCCATGACATACAGCCGAAGCACTTCGGCGAGTTCCTGCACCAGCCCCTCGAAGCTGACGGCACGCGCCGCGACGCCGGTCTCCGCGGGCCGCGTCCTCCTTACTCACACCGTTGGATACATCCGGCGCCTCGGCGACCTTGCCCGGCAGCGCCCTGCTCGTGAAAGCCGCCGATGTCATGCATCGCGCTGGCGTCAAAGCGGATCGTGCGGGAGAAGTCCTGGGTGCTCTCAAGCAGGTACATCACCACGTCCGCCGGATGCGACTGCGCCACGAAGATCGCATTCATCAGGTATGTCGTGCCAGCGCCCTGTGGATGGGGTCTGCTTTCGTATGTGATACCTGGCGTTCGCGTACGCGCCTCGATGAACCGCTATGTAATCCCCGATCAGTTAGCGCCAAGCCGGTCGCGCCGATCCGGGCTTGCCTACACCGCCGTCAATCTGCCGGATGTCGATGAACTGCCAGCCGCGCGGAAACGCGGGCTGGCGCAGAGCCGCTGCGGCGGACTACTTCCGGAGTGGCCGCTGCCCGTCGACGGTGGGGCATAAGCCGCCGACCAGACATTGCCGTCACCGGCGCTGCACGACGCACCGGCCTGGCCGATCTGGTAAGGCCCGGTGTAGATCGGGCAGCGGCAGTTCGCGAATCCGGTCGGTTTGCCCTTGGCATCGCGCTCGACCGTGCAGGAGGCCGTCATGCAGCCGGCATAGGGCGCCGCGTTGGGGCAGTCGGTTTGCTGGACACCGTAGCTCTTGGCGCGCGCAAAGCTGAAGGTCGAGACCAGTTCGGCATCGGGTGCCATGGGCGCCTTGCCGCTGGCATCCGCCTGAAGGTAGTTGCAGACCGGTGCGGTCGGCAGGATCGGCGGCGTTGCGCCTGTCGCTGAGGCGATGCGGCCGGGCAGTTCGTCGGATACCAGGTTCCGGCACTTCTCGCCACTCAGTCCGCATACGCGGATGGTTTCGATATAGGCCTCGGTGTTGCGGATCGAATGGATGTCCACATACGAGTTGCCCGATTCGGCATAACAGCGACAGTCCGCGATGTTCGCGTCCTCACCGGAAACGGTGCAGGGCAGAGAGGGCAGGGCGGCGACGCCGCGCTTCTTCTTGGGCGCGGCGTCCGGCCCGGAGTAGTAGCACAGCGCGTAGGAAGTCGACGAGCAGGCCAGGAAATTGGTCGGCGAGAGCACGATATTGGCCGCCGCGGGCCCGTATTCCGTCGTCCAGAACGCGTTCGGCACGTAAGGGGCTGGACAGTCCTGCATGCAGGTGGCGGGATTCTGGGCCGCGGCGGAGCTGGCCAGAAGCACGAGCGCAAGCCATTCCAGCAGACGATGTAATCCGGCATTCATGGCGTCGTTCCTCGTGGTGGCAGGGTTCTGCGGGGTTTAGCAGTTTTCACCAAGACTATAAATGACCCGCCGACGCCGACGCGACGGTCCGCGCGGTCGGTGTATGTGCATGGAAAATGTCGAAGGCGCCGCAGGACGGCGCGCCGGTACCGATGGCGAGCAACCGCGCTTGGGAGGCGAGCCGGTCGCCGCTGTGCTCGTTGTTCTGACTGGTCCGGATTCGCTGGGGCCGGCCTCGCAGGCCATGCGGCGGTCTTGCGCGTGGAACGGCAAACAGCAGCGCGACGCAGGCCAGCCGATCAGCAGGCCTGCGCGGGCACCCGTACGGAAGGCGTCGCGACGGTCACGGTCCGCCCGGGTGCAGGTCGGGCGAGTCGACTGGCAGCAACGAGGCCACCCTGACTGACGGGCGTTCCGCCGCATGCATGCGGCCGCCGGTCTTCCGGTCCGGCCCAACCGGCCTGGTCCATGTAAAAACTTCAGTCGGCTGCCGGATCGGCCCCGCATCCACGCTACTTTAACGTGATGTATACATGCGTATATAGACTGAATACCACACTGTGAGTTACAGGAATAATAGCCTTGACCAGTTAAAGACTACGCTGATATGGTGAAAAAAGTTGCGTGTCAGACGGGTGATGTCGAAGCGTCTTGACGGTCCTGCGGACGGGACCCGATATCGGCCTGCAGACGGACGATACAATGCCAAGACGGGCACGAAGTTGCCAGGCAGGCACGCGTGGGCCGCCAGAACGGCCCGGGCACAAAACCGCAGCTTTTGTATATTCGTAAAAGTGATAAAGAAGATATATTTTCCGAAGCGTGATCCGTTTCGGAAACCGGTTACGAGTAGGGTCAGTGCGCAAGCAATGGCTTCGGCGGGATTGCCGATGCATTTCGCTGTTGCCGTCCCGACACGATGCAATAACCACCTTGATTCGAACTCGTTGATGCCGCTCGCGGCGTCACGGGTGGGTGTCGGCCGGCGGTGGCGGGTTGCCGGTAAGCGTGTTGGCTCATGAATGTAGCTGTGGGGGGGCCGTCCGTGTTCAAGTCGTACCCGTTGATTGCTCGTTTTTTGCTGTTCGTTATGCTTCCGTTGAGTGCCGTCACCGCAGTGGGCTTTCACTACCTGCGCGGCAGTCTGCCTGGCACCGGCACAGCTTCGGTGCCCGCGCCGGTCGGCGCGCCGGTCGCACTGACGCGCGACGAGCACGGCGTGGTGTACATCAACGCAAAATCCGACGCCGATGCGTTTTTCGCTATCGGCTATGCGCATGCGCAGGATCGGCTGTGGCAGTTGGACCTGCAGCGCCGTCTGGCCCAGGGCCGTCTGAGCGAGGTGTTCGGGCGCAGCACCTTGCAGCAGGATGCCTGGATGCGCACGCTCGGCCTGTACGGCGCGGCGGAATCCGCCTGGACCCGACTGGATGCGCAGTCGCGCGCATCGCTGACGGCCTACGCCGCCGGCATCAACGCACGGATCGGGGATGTCGGGCGCCTGCCGCCCGAGTTCCTCGCCCTTGGCGTGACGCCCCAGCCCTGGCGTGAAATCGATTCGCTGGCCTGGGCCAAGGTGTTCGCGCTCAATCTCGCCGGCAACATGAAGAGCGAGATCGCCAATCTGGTGGCCAGCCAGTACCTGGCGCCGCAGCAACTGGTCGACCTCGGCCTGACCCCGACCGATGCGCCCCTTGCAACCGCGCTGGCGCCGGCCGCGACCCGCCTGCTGGGCGATCTGTCCGCCGTGCAGAGCAAGCTCGAATCCGCACTGAAGCTTGGTGGCCGCTATGTGGGCAGCAACGCTTGGGCGGTCGCGGGGCGGCGTACCAGCGACGGCCGGCCGTTGCTCGCGAACGACGCCCATCTGGGCTTGCAGATTCCCTCGATCTGGTATGTCGCACATCTGAAGGGCGACCGGCTCGACGTATCGGGCATGACCCTGGTCGGCCTGCCGGTCGTGATCTTCGGACGCAACCGCGACATTGCCTGGGGCGGCACCAGCATGATGGCCGACGCGCAGGATCTGTTCCTCGAACAGACTAGCGCCGACGACCCCAACAAGTACGCCGACGGCGCAGCCTGGGTGGCCTTCGATGTGCGCACCGAGGTCATCGCGATCCGGGCTGATTTTCCGGCTTTCATGCGCGCGCCGGTGGAGCCGGTAAAACTGCGCGTGCGCAGCACCCGCCACGGACCGGTGGTCAGCGACATGCTGGGCGCGCTGGACCAGCCCGTCGCACTGCGCTGGACCGCGTTGGATGCGGACGATCTTTCCTACCAGTCCTTCCTGCAGCTGAACTACGCCAGTGACTGGAATTCGTTCCGGCAGGCACTGGAGCACTACGTCGCGCCCGCGCTGAATCTGCTCTATGTGGATTCTTCCAATATCGCCAGCATCAGCGCCGGCCGCTTCCCGCTGCGCGCCCGCGGCGAAGGCCGCCTGCCGGTGCCGGGTTGGAACGACGATCACGCCTGGAACGGCTACGTGCCGTTTGCGCAATGGCCGCAGCGCTTCAACCCCGACAGCGGCTACATCGTTTCGGCCAACGACAACCCTGTCGGTCCCGACTACGCCTATTTCCTGTCGTCGGAGTGGGCGCCGCCACAGCGCGCCCGGCGCATCGCCGCGCTGATCGAAGAACTCTCCGCCGGTGAGCGCAAGCTCGCCATGGCCGACGCCGAGCGCATGCAGGGCGACACGGTCGATCTGAGCACCGGCGCGCTGCTGGCCTATCTGCGCGATGTCAAGCCGCGCAACGACGAACAGGGCAGGGCGCTGGCTTATCTGCGCGACTGGCAGGGCGACATGGCGCGGGACAGCACGGCAGCGACCCTGTTCCACGTCTGGACCCGGCACCTGCGCGAAGCCTTGTTCGCGCGTTCGCTCAAGGGCTACTGGGACACGGCGCAGCAGAGTGAACTGGCCGCGATCGTCGCGCGCACCAGCAACGACCAGATTCTGGCGGCGCTGACCACGCGCTCCGTCCACTGGTGTGCGGCGCCGACCGCTGCGCAGTCCTGCGCCGAGGTGGTGGATGAATCGCTGCAGTTGACCATTTCCGAGTTGCGCAAGCTCAAGGGTGCCGGCATGGAATCGTGGAAATGGGGCGACGTGCATCAGGCCGTCTACGCCAGCGTTCCGTTCAGCGACAGCCAGTTCGCGGCGCTGTTCGAGCGGCGCGTGGCCAGCGGCGGTTCACCCGACAGCATCAACGTCGCGAGCGCCGTATATCGAGAGTCCGAGGGCTACGAACAGAACTTCGGCGCCGGCTTCCGTCAGGTCATTCAGCCTGGCAGCCCGGCCGTGCACGCCTACATGAATTCCACCGGGCAGTCGGGCCATCCGCTGAGTCCGTTCTACGACGACATGGTCCAGCCCTTCCGCGACGTACGCTATTTCCGCCTCGACGAGAAGTCGCAGTCCGCTTCCGGCGCGATCCTCACCCTGACTCCCGAGCGCGGCTGATGGAATTTCTCAAACTGTTCACCGACCGGGCGCCCAACAGGGTATTCCTTTCCATCCTGCTCGGTGCGATCGCCGGCGCCAGCTACGCATTGCTGATACCCATCGTCCTGACCAGCATCGCCAACAGCCCGGCCGAGCGCGCGGCCAACAAGGCCGTGGTGCTGGGCTTCGAGGTGACCAACTACCAGTTCGGTGCGTTGTTCGCCGGCATCTGTCTGCTGATCATGGTGTCGCGTTCGCTTTCGCAGGTGCTGCTCTCGCGCGTGGCGCTGGACGCGACCACCGATCTGCGCGTCAAGACCTACCGCGCCATCATGGGCGCGCCGATCGCCGAGATCGAACGCCTCGGGCCTTCGCGGCTGCTGGTGGCGATTACCAACGACGTGGGTCGCATCGTGTCCGGCGCCTCCATCGTGCCGAACGTGCTGGTGGCCCTGGTCACGGTGACCGGCATGCTGGTGTACCTGGCCTTTCTCAATCTCGACGTGTTCTGGGTGGTCGCGGCCGGCATCGTGTTCGGCATCGTCACGTACCAGATACCGATGTATATCGGCAACAGGTACTTCGAGCGCGGGCGCAAGTTCGTCGGCGCGCTGCAAGAGTCGATCCGCGGGCTGATCTACGGCACCAAGGAGCTCAAGCTCAGCAAGGCCAAGCGCGAGCGCTATTTTGCCGACATCCTGCTGGTGCACGAACACGCCGTGCGCGACAACACCAAGCGCGCCAATACCATCGTCATGGCTGCGGCCAACTATGGCGACTTGCTGAGCTATTTCGTGATCGGCGTGATCGCGTATGTTTTCGTCAGCTATCACGCGGTGGAGCCGGCCAAGCTGGTCGGCGTGGTCATGGCGCTGCTCTATATCGTCGGTCCGGTCGGCCTGATCCTCAATGCGATTCCGCAGCTGGCGATGGCGAAAGTCTCGCTGCGCCATATCAAGGAACTGTTCGGCAGCCTGGAGCAGGAAAAGGCGGCCGACTCCGTCGCGCCCATCGCGCCCTGGCGCAGCCTGCGCTTCAACGACGTCTGCTACAACTACACCAATGGCAAGAATTCCTTTCGTCTGGGTCCGCTCGATCTGGAGATCAGCCGCGGCGAGATCACGTTCATCGTCGGCGGCAACGGTTCGGGCAAGTCGACCCTGAGCAAGCTGATTGCGCTGCACTACACGCCGCTGTCGGGCGAGGTGCACTTTGGCGAGACGCGCGTCGATCGCGACAGCATGAACAGCTGTCGCCAGTGCATCACCGCGATCTTTACCGACTACTACCTGTTCGACCGGCTGCTCGATTCGGTCGATGAGGACGAACAGGCGACGATCGACCGCTATCTGCGCGAGCTGGAACTGGACAAGAAAGTCAGCGTCGAGGGCGGCAAGTTTTCCACCATCGCACTTTCCGATGGCCAGAAGAAACGCCTCGCCCTGCTGGTCACCTTCCTCGAAGACAGGGACATGTACATCTTCGACGAATGGGCCGCGGATCAGGATCCGCGCTTCAAGGAAGTGTTCTATCACAGCATCCTGCCGACACTGCGCGACCTGGGCAAAGCCGTGGTCGTCATCAGCCACGACGACCGCTATTTCAGCGTCGCCGACAAGGTGCTCGTGATGGAAGAGGGCGCGCTGCTGCGTACCGAGTATCCCCAGCACAAGCGGCGCGAAGCCGTGCTGTTGGAGCGCGTCGCCGCGGTCTAGGCGACGAGAACGAACCGATGAACGAATCCGCCATGGCCACCGCACCGTTTGCGCTGACGCTGACGCAGAACGACATCTATCTGGATCAGGCGCGCCAGCCCGGCAGCCCGCTGTACAACGTCGGCGGCTACGTCCGGCTGGGCCGCATCGATGCGCCGCGACTGACACGGGCGCATGGCCGGCTGGTGCGGCAGCACGAAGCCTTCGGCCTACGCCTGCACACCAGTGCTGCCGCGGTGGAGCAGTCCATTCACGCATCACGCGACACCTCGTTGCCGCTGCACGATTTCTCCGGCACAGCCGATCCGGCGGCCGCGGCCGACGCCTGGCTGCAGCAGCAGTTCCGCGCGCCGTTTGCGCTGGACCAGGGCAGCTTGTTCCGCGCCTTCCTGCTCAGGCTCGGTGACGACAGCTATCGCTACGCCGGTATCACGCACCATCTGGCCATGGACGGGTGGGGTTTCGCGAACTGGGCGCGCGAACTGTGCCGTCTGTACGACGGCGGCGACGATGCGGTGCAGGCGCTGGACTGGCGCTCCGTCGCCGCAGCCGATCAGGACTACCAGGCCGGCGAACGCTACCGCGTCGACCAGACCTACTGGCAGCAGGAACTGGGCGATCTGCCGCAGCCGCTGTTCGACGCGCGCTATCGCGATGCGGTGGAGGGCGCGATTGCGGCGCCGAGCCAGCGTCTGTGCCTGCCCCTCGCGGCGCCGTTGCGGGCGATCCTGCACGACTGCGCGGCCGAGTTGCAGACGAGTCCGGCCGCCTTGCTGCTCGGCGTCTTCGCCGCCTATTTCCTGCGTGCCGGGTCGGTGAACCGCCTCGTCTTCGGCCTGCCGCTGCACAACCGGCGCAGCCACGCGCACAAGCAGGCGCTCGGCGTGTTCACCAGTATCAGCCCGCTGTGCGTGGATGCCGGCGATGCGCAGCAAACGCTCGCCGGACTGGTGGCGTCCATCGCGCGCCGCCAGCGCAGCGCACTGCGCCACCAGCGCTACCCGATCGGCCACATGGTGCGCGACCTCGGCGCGGCGGCGCAGCGACGCGGCCTGTACGACGTGGGCTTCAACTATCTGAAGCTCGACGGCGCGCTGCGGTTCGACGCCCAGCCGGCGCAACTGGTCTATCTGAGCCACGGCTTCGAATCCACGCCGCTGATGTTGACGCTATGGGATTCCGGCGATACCGAACTGCAGCTGGACTACAACCTGGCCTATTTCACCGCTGCCGATGCGGACCTGCTCGGCGCACGCCTGCTGCACCTGCTCGGCAACCTCAAGCACAACCTGCCGCGCCGGATCGGTGAGATCGACATTCTTCCGGCAAAGGAAATTGACCAGTTGCTGCGCGGCTTCGGCGATGACGATGTGGTCGCCGCCGGGCCGGCCAGCATCGCCAGCCGCTTCGAAAGCCAGGCGCGGCGTACGCCCCAGGCGCCCGCCGTATCGGCCGGCGGCGTAAGGATCAGCTACGCCGAACTCGATGCGCGCGCCAATCGCATCGCCCACCGGCTGCTGACGGCGGGCGCTGCACGGGGTGGCCTGGTCGGCATCTGCGCACAACGTTCGCTGGACATGCTGGCCGCGGTGCTCGGCGTCCTCAAGGCCGGTGGAGCCTACCTGCCGCTGGATCCGGCCTATCCCGCAGAACGCCTGCGCATGATTCTCGAAGATTCCGGCGTGTCGATCGTCCTGACCGAGGCCGCGCTCGTCGCGCAGGTGGCCATGCCGTCGGTTGCGCCGCTGCTGATCGCCGACCTCGTCGGCGCCGTTGCGGACGGCGAGCACGATCGCGATCCTGCGGTTACGCCGGCCGCTGCGCAGGATCTGGCCTACGTGATCTATACCTCGGGCTCGACCGGCCGGCCCAAGGGCGTGGAAATCTGCCACGGCAGCGTCGTGGCGCTGCTGGATTGGGCATTGCGCGCATTCAGCGCGACGGAACTCGCACGCGTCCTGGCCAGCACCTCGTTGAACTTCGACCTGTCGGTATTCGAGATGTTTGCCCCGCTGGCAGCCGGCGGCGAAGTCGTCATCGTGCGCGATGCGCTGTCGCTGATCGACGAGCCGGTCGCGGTAAGCCTGATCAATACCGTGCCTTCAGCCATGAAGGCGCTGCTGGAACGCAACGCCGTTCCTGCCGGTGCGCTGACGATCAATCTCGCGGGCGAACCGCTGCCGATGCGCCTGGTCAATACGCTGCTGCGGGAAGGTCATTGCCGCCGCGTCGTCAATCTCTACGGCCCGACCGAAGATACGGTGTATTCGACCTGTGCCAGTTTTTCCGCGCCGCTGAATCAGGCGCCGAGCATAGGCCATGCGATCGCCGGCACGCAGGCCTATGTGCTGGGCAGCGGCGGCGAACTGCTGCCGTGGGGCGCCGTCGGGGAACTGCATCTGGCCGGTGCGGGCCTGGCCCGCGGCTACCGCAACAACCGCGAAATGACGGCACAGAAGTTCGTGCAGCAGGATCTGCCGTGCATCGGCGCAACCCGCCTGTACAAGACCGGGGATCGCGTGCGCTATCGCGCCGACGGTCAACTGGAGTACCTGGGCCGGCACGACGAACAACTCAAGCTGCGCGGCTTTCGCATCGAACTGGGTGACATCCAGCACGCGCTGGAGCAGCTCGACGGCGTCGCCGCCGCCTGCGTCATCGCCGACGAACATCCCAGCCAGGGCGTGCGCCTGCTGGCCTTCGTCGAACTGGACATCGATCAGCCGACTGCCGATGCGCGCGTGAAGGGCGCACAGCTGCGCCGCGAACTGCGCGCGCGCCTGCCGGCTCATCTGATCCCTGCCGCGATCACGCCGCTGACGCGGCTGCCGCTGACCCCCAACGGCAAGGTGGACAAGGCGCGTCTTGCCGGCCTGGAGACAGTGCTCGCCGATACGGGTCAGGTCGCGCCGGCCGGCGAGACGGAAATCGCCCTGGCGCAGATCTGGGCGCGTTTGCTCAACGTGGACATCGCCGCGATCGGCGCCGATACCAGCCTGTTCGACCTGGGCGGCCATTCGCTGCTGCTGGTACGCCTCGCCCTGGATATCCGCGACCGCTTCGGCGTGGAGTTGCCGCTGCGGGAACTATTCGATGCGGCGGATCTGCGCGAACTGGCGCTGCGCATCGATACCGAGAGCACCGTGCGCTTCATCGAGGAGCGCATGAGCAAGGCCGTCATGCTGCACGAAGGATGTTTGTAATCAGACGCGCCGGGACGGTGCGGGTTGGCAGTCGTTTCGAACGCAAGGTAGTGCAGTGGACAAACGCATAGAAAAACGCAAGTTTGGCAACAAAGTGCATATCGCCGTGATTGCCCTCGTCGTGGTTACCGCGCTCGCGGGCGTCTATGCCCTGGCCGGCACCGGTTCGTCGGGCCAGGTGCAGAAGCTGCCCCTGCGCAGCCTGACCACCAGCAAGGTGACACTGGGCCGCTTCAACGAGACGCTGAGCGTACGCGGCACGCTGACCGCGAAATCGACCATCTACCTCGATGCGATCGCCGGCGGCATCGTCGAGGAAAAGATCGCCGAGAAAGGCGCGTTCGTCGAAAAGGACCAGCCGCTGCTGCGCCTGGCGAACACGAATCTGAAGCTGGAAGTGATCACCCGCGAAGCGCAGATTGCCGAGCAGATCAACTTTCTGCGCAACAACCAGCTGCTGGCCGAATCCAGCCGTCTGCAGCTGCGCACGGACATTCTCGAGAACGAAAACCAGATCAACCACCTGCAGGAAAAGATCGACCAGGCGGCGCCGCTGATCAAGAGCGGCCTGTTGCCGCGCAAGGACATGACGGAACTGCAGATCGACGTGACCTACTACCGCAACCGCAACGCCATCGCCAAGGAACGCCAGCGCCAGGAAGAAGCGATCCGTGCGCGCCAGCTCGAGCAGCTGCAGGAAAGCGCCGGCATGCTGCAGAAGAACCTCGCCGAGACGCGCAAGGTGCTCGACGATCTCGTCGTCAAGGCGCCGGCGGCAGGCTACCTCAGCGAACTCAACGTCGAACTGGGCGAATCCAAGGTGCCCGGTGCGCGCCTGGGCCAGATCGACGTTCCGGGCAGCTACAAGGTGATCGCGCCGCTGGACGAGTTCTACCTGAGCCAGATCAGCGTCGGCATGCCTGCCCTGGTCGCGCTCAACGGCCGCAAGGTCGAGGCCACGATCAGCAAGATCGACGGTCGCGTGAACAATGCCAAATTTACGGTGGAGATCGACATGCCGGAGCCGCTCGGCGAAGGCATCAAGGCCGGGCAGGGCCTGGACCTGGAGATCGTGCTCGGCGCCGGGAGCGAAGACGCCGTGATGCTGCAGCGTGGCGCGTTCTTCAACGACACCGGCGGCAACTGGGCGTTCGTGCTGGAGCCCGACGGCCGCCGCGCATCGCGCCGGGCGATCAAGCTGGGCGAACGCAACAAGGACTATTTCCTCGTCGTCAGCGGGCTGAAGGCAGGCGAGGTCGTCGTGATCTCCAGCTACAGCGCTTTCGACAAGGCCGACACGCTGGTTCTCAATTGAAGCGGCGGGCGCAGGCCCGGCGAGGAGCTTTCGCATGATCCAACTCAAGCAACTGTCACGCGTCTTCCGCACCGACGAGGTCGAGACCACGGCGCTGGACAACATCGACCTGAGCGTCGAGGAAGGCGAATTCGTCGCCGTGATGGGGCCGTCGGGCTGCGGCAAGTCGACCCTGCTGTCGATCCTGGGCATGCTCGATTCGCCCAGCGGCGGCGAGTACCGCTTCGCGGGCGAAGACATTTCCAGCTATAGCGAAAAGCAACTGGCCCAGGTGCGCAAGCGTTCCGTCGGCTTCGTATTCCAGAGCTTCAACCTGGTCGACGAACTGACCGTCGCGGAAAACGTGGAACTGCCGCTGCAGTACCAGGGCGTGCCCAAGGCCGAGCGCAGCGAGCGCGTGCGCGAAATCCTCGCGCGCTTCCAGATCGACAGCCGCAGCGGTCATCTGCCACAGCAGCTTTCCGGCGGCCAGCAACAGCGTGTCGCAGTGGCGCGCGCCCTGGTGATCAAGCCCCGACTGGTGCTCGCCGATGAGCCTACCGGCAATCTCGATTCCAAGAACGGCGAGGACGTCATGGACATGCTGACCGCGCTGAACAAGGCCGGCACCACCGTGATCATGGTGACCCACTCCGAGCATGACGCGCAGTACGCCAAGCGCATTGTGCGCCTGTTCGACGGACGCGTCGCCTCGGACAATTCCGAGGCGCCCATCAGGCTGGTCGGCTGATGATCAGGAGCTACATCACCACGGGTCTGCGTGCGCTGCTGCGTCATCGCATGCATTTCGCGCTGAATGTCTGCGGCCTGGCGATAGGGCTCGCGGCGACCCTGCTCGTCACCGCCTATGTGCAGTTCGAGCTTTCGTTCGACCGCTTCCAGCCCAATCTCGGATCGACCTACCGTCTGGCCCAGGTGCACAACGACGCGGGCGAAATCACCGGCGGATTGACGGCGACGAACCGTATTTCTCTGACCGGGCAGCAGATCGCCAAGACCATGCCCGAGGTCAAGTCGCTGTTCAGCCTGTTTCCGCTGAGCCGCGGCGCCGGCATCCAGATCGAAGTCGATGGCGCGCACCTGCGTCTCAACAACCTGTATGCAGCAACCGCCAACATCCGCGATTTCGTCAAGCTCGACGTGATCGCCGGTGATCTGGACGCCGCGTTGGCGGCACCGGGCAAGATCGCGCTGTCGCGCAGCGAAGCGATCCGTCTGCTCGGCGAACCCGCGCCTATCGGCAAGCCGATCAAGTACCGCAACGGCGCGATGACGGTGACGGCGGTGTTCGAGGATCTGCCGAACAACACGCACTACGATTTCACCAGCCTTGCCTATGTGAACCCCAACCGCAATCCGGACGAGTTCTGGGGCAACACCTATGTCGAACTCGCTCAGGACAGCGACATCGAGGCACTGGCCGAACGCATCCGCACGCAGATCAACGCGCGTTCGCCGCAGCCCTGGAACGTAGGCCTGCTGCCGGTCAAGGACATCCATGTCAAGACCGGCAACAACGAGCAGACGATCGCGATCTGCATCGCGCTGAGCCTGCTGCTGCTGGGCATAGCCAGTTTCAACTTCATCAACATGAGCACCGCCCAGGCGGCCCAGCGCGCCAAGGAAGTCGGCGTGCGCAAGGCACTGGGTGCGAGCAAGTCCCAGCTGGTCACGCAGTTCCTGGTCGAATCGGTGCTGGTCGCCGCGATCGCCGCGGTCCTCGCCGCGGTCATCGTGCAGTTCAGCCTGCCCTGGTTCGCCGACCTCGTCGGCAGCAAGATCCAGGTCAACTACCTCGGCGCAATGGGCCTGGATCTCATCGCGATCACCCTCGTGGTGGGCGTGCTGGCCGGCCTGTATCCGGCATTGTTCATTTCCGCGTTCAGCGCCAAGCGCGTGCTCAGCGGCGACCTGCAGCGCGGCACCACGGCGATCGCCGTGCGCAAGACCCTGCTCGTGGTGCAGTCGATCTTCTCGGTCTGCCTGATCATCGCGACCATCGTCGTGTTCCAGCAGATCCGCTACCTGAGCAACCTTCCGGTCGGCTATGCCAAGACCGGCAGGCTGGAGATACGCGGGCTCAATCCCGACGTGATCTTCGACCAGAAGAACAGCGGCGTGGTCGACGAGCTCAAGCGCATCGACGGCGTGGTCAACGCCGCGCCGTTCGACCGCTCGCTGACCGAGGGCTCGGGCGGCGTGCTCGACATCATCTATCCGCATTCGCCCGACACCAAGAACGCCGCCGGTTTCTCTGCCACGGGCTACGGCTTCATCGAAACGGTGGGATTGAAACTGGTTGCCGGCCGCGACTTCTCGCCGGCGTACGGCGACTGGCACCACAAGACCGAACAGGGACTGGAGACGGCCAGCATCGTCATCACCGAATCGATGGTGCGCAGCGCGGGCATCGCCACACCCGAGGAAGCGGTGGGACAGGTGTTCCGTCTGGGCATCGACGGGCGCACCGACGTGTTCAACGTCACCGTCGTCGGCGTGGTCGCCGACATCAAGATGGGTTCGGTCAAGGTCAAGCAGTATCCGCTGTTCTTCATCTGCGGCTATTCCTGGTCGCCGGAAAGCACGCTGGTCCTGCAGATCGCCGATGCCGACATCGCCCGCGTGCGCGGCGAAGCGACGGCGATCGTGAAGAAACACCTCGGCGTGGAAAACGCCGACATACGCCTGGTCGAAGACAGCTACGACGCCATCTACCGCTACGAGCACCGCCAGGCGGAACTGGTCCTGGTGTTCTCAGTCCTGGCGATCTTCCTCACCTGCATAGGCCTGTTCGGCCTGGCTGCCTTCAGCACGCAGCGGCGCAGCAAGGAGTTGGCGATACGCAAAGTGCTCGGCGCTTCGCGCCTGGCGCTGGTGAACCTGTTGACCAGCGAATACCTGCTGCTGATCGGCATCAGTTCGCTGATCGCGTTTCCGATCGCGTTTTATTTCACCAGCGACTGGCTGAGCAACTTCAACGAGCGCATAGGGCAGTCGCCGCTGGTCTATCTGGCGGCGGCCATCCTGATCCTGGCCATCGCGTGGGCCACGGTATCGGTGCTGGCGTTTCGCGCCGCCAGCTTGCGCCCGTCGCTGACATTGCGTCACGACTAGCGGTTGTCCTGTTGCCGGTGGCAGTGTCCAGGGGATTTGTCCAATGTTGGATTTCTATAATAATCCGTGGTTTCAGGTCCGCCAGCCGGCTCCCAGGGCGAGCATGCGCCTGTTCTGTTTTCCGTACGCAGGCGGCAGCGCCAACGTCTACGCCGACTGGGCGCAATGGCTGCCGGCCGATATCGAGGTGCTGGCGCTGCAGTATCCGGGACGCGGCAACCGTTTCGGGGAACCGCTGATCGCCAGCTGCCGCGAACTGGTTGCGGCGCTGATGCCGCAGATCCGTCCCTTCGTCGGCAAGCCGTTCGCGTTCTTCGGCCACAGCAACGGCGGGCTGGTCAGCTTCGAACTGGCGCGTGCGCTGCAGCGCGCCGGCAACACCGGCCAGGTCCACCATTTCATTTCCGGCAAGCGTGCAATCCACCTGCCGCGCACCCGCCGCATCACCTACAACCTGCCCGAAGACGAGTTCCACCGGGAACTCGAGAGCCTGGGCGGCACGCCGACCGAACTGCTGACCAACAGCGACCTCATGTCGCTGTACCTGCCGATATTGCGCGCCGATTTCGCGCTCGGCGAGACCTATTCCTACACGGAAGGCCGTCTGCTCGATTGCAATGCGACGCTGCTCGGCGGCGAGGACGATGTCGACGTGCCGCAGGCCGATCTGCTGCGCTGGAGCGAGTTGATCCAGGGCCGCGTCGATCATGCCTGCCTGCCGGGAAACCACTTCTTCATCAACAGTCAGGCGAAACAAGTAGTGGACATTGTCGCAAACAGGCTCGCTCCGGCACTGGGGGCAGTGCGGGCGCATCACGCGGCCTAGTTGCGGCGGCGTGCGCCGCACAGGGCATCGATGCTGGTGGGGAGATGCCCGGAGTCACACGAAATCAGGATGTTGCGGCGCCGCCTGGCGCTGCATCCGCACCTGTTCGACTCCGTCTCCCTCGCCGTAACCGATGCGGCAGCGGCGCTGATGCGCTGTAGGGATCAGGGTGGAAAAGCGGACCATGGCAATAGCAAAACTTCTCAAGAAGGCGGCCGATGCGGGTGTGTTCCTTTCGGTGCACGACGGCCAGCTGCGCTTCAAATTGTCGACGGACAGTTTTCCGGATGCGCTGAAGCAGGAAATCGTCGCAGTCAAGCGCGAACTCATTGCGTTTCTCGAACGCGGCCGCGTGCCGGATGGCGCCGCGGTACGACGGCCCATCCTGCCGGGCGCGGCCTCCGGCGACCGCGTGCCGGCATCGTTCGCACAGCAGCGGCTATGGTTCCTCGATCGCCTGGATGGTCCCGGACACCGCTACAACATGCCCGTCGCGTTGCGCGTCGAGGGCAGCCTGGATGCGGCGCTGGCCGAGCGCGCGCTGGTCCTGCTGGTCCAGCGCCACGAACCCTTGCGCACCGTGCTCGTCGAAGCTCAGGCCGGTCCGTTGCAGCAGGTGCGCGCGGATGCCGGCTTCAGCCTGGCGCGCGATGAGCTGCACGGTGCGAGCGCAGCCGAACGGGCGGCGCATCTGCATTCCCTGCTGCATGACGAAATGTGCCGGCCGTTCGATCTGGCCGACGACCTGCCGTTGCGCGCGCGCCTGATCGGCGACGGCGGCAGCGGCTCGGTGCTGCTGCTGACCCTTCATCACAGCGCTGCCGACGGTTGGTCGCTGGGCGTGCTGGCGCAGGAATTCTCGCGCCTGTACGCGTCGCTGCAGCAGCAGATTCCGGCCGACCTGCCGCCCTTGCCGGTGCGCTATGCCGACTACGCCCAGTGGCAGTTCGATCGCATGGACGATGAGGACATGCAGGCACAGTTGAACTACTGGGCCCGGCAGTTGCGGGAACTGCCCGGACAATTTCCGCTGCGCGAAGACCTGGCGCGACTCAGGCCGGCACGTTTCCGCGGCGCGCGCGCGACGTTCAGTCTCGACGCAGCCACCCTGTCCGGTCTGCGCCGTCTGGCCCGTGACGAACAGTGCAGCCTGTTCATGCTGCTGCATGCGGCGCTCGCGGTGCTGCTGGCGCGTCACGGCCAGGTCGAGGACATCATCATCGGCACGCCGGTGGCCAACCGCCTGCAGCGCGTGCTGGAAGGTCTCATCGGCCTGTTCGTCAATACCGTGATCCTGCGCTGCGACTGCAGCGGCAATCCGCGCTTCGTCGACCTGCTGCGCCAGGTGCGCAGGATCAACCTCGACGCGCAGGCCAACCAGGACGCGCCGTTCGATGCGGTCGTCGCGCAGTTGCAGGGCGCGCGCCGCAGCGTCGGCGCCGCGCCGTTCCAGGTGATGCTGTCGATGGAACTGGACACGCTCGACAGCCTCGTGCTGCCCGGGACGCGGCTGGAGCGCCTTCCCGACACGGTCATCGGCACCAAGGTCGACCTGCTGGTCTCCGCCCAGGAACGCCACGACACGCTGGAACTGCGCCTGGACTACGACAGCGACGTATTCCTCGCCGAGACGATCGACGCGCTCGGCGAGCGCCTGCTGCGCCTGCTGCGGGGCATCGTCGACAATGCCGCAAGCCCGATCGGCGACCTGCCGCTGCTGTCGGCGCAGGAATCGGCCGATCTGCTGTACGGGCTCAACGACACGGCGCGCAGCTATCCGCTGGACCGGTGCATCCACGAACTGATCGAGGCGCAGGCCGACCGTACGCCGGATGCGGCGGCACTCAAGTTCGAAAGCCGCGTGCTGACCTATGCGCAGCTGGACGAGCAGGCGAACCGGCTCGCGCACTATTTGCGCGCGCAGGGTGTCGTTCCCGATGCCCGCGTCGGGCTGCTGCTCGAGCGCTCGCTGGAAATGGTCGTCGGCATACTCGGCATCCTCAAGGCCGGTGGCGCCTATGTGCCGCTGGATCCGGCCTATCCGGCGCAGCGGCTGCAATTCCTTCTGCAGGACAGCGCGCCGCAGGCGGTTCTGACCCAGACCGCGCTGCGCGATCGCCTGCCGGCGTCGGACGTGCCCTGTCTGTGCCTGGACGATGCGGCGGCCGTACTGCAGGAATTTCCGGCCACGCGCCTGCGCGCCGCCGACATCGGCCTGGCGTCGCACCACCTGGCCTATGTGATCTACACCTCCGGTTCCACCGGCCAGCCCAAGGGCGTGATGAACGAGCACGCCGCCGTGCTCAATCGCCTGCTCTGGGCGCGCGACGCCTATGCCTTCGGCAGCGGCGACCGGCTGCTGCAGAAGACGCCTTACAGCTTCGATGTCTCAGTCGGCGAACTGCTGATGCCGCTGCTCTGCGGCGCGCAACTCGTGATGGCGCGCCCCGGCGGCCACCTGGACCCGAACTACCTGGCCGCGACCATTGCGCGCGAGCAGATCACGATGGTCCATTTCGTGCCGTCGATGCTGCAGATGTTCCTCGACCACGAGGTGACGGCGCAGTGCGGCAGCCTGCGCCGGGTGCTGTGCAGTGGCGAGGCGCTGCCGCATGCCGTGCAGCAGCGCTTCCTGGCCAGCCTGCCGGACGTGGAACTGCACAATCTGTACGGGCCGACCGAAGCGGCGATCGAAGTCACCAGCTGGCGCTGCCGCACGGACGTGCATGCGGGCCTCGTGCCGATAGGCCGGCCCATCGCCAACGTCCGTATCTATATCCTCGACGCGCAACGCAAACCCGTGCCACGCGGCGTGGTCGGCGAGCTGTATCTGGGCGGCGTCTGCGTTGCGCGCGGCTACCAGAATCGCGCCGACCTCAGCGCCGCGCAGTTCGTCGCCGATCCGTTCGCCGACGCTTCGGGGGCGCGCCTCTACCGCACCGGCGACCTGGGCCGCTGGCTGGCCGATGGCGCGATCGAGTATCTGGGCCGCAACGACAACCAGGTCAAGATCCGCGGCCTGCGTATCGAACTGGGCGAGATCGAATACCGCCTGACCCAACTGCCCGGCGTCGCGGCCGCGACGGTGCTGGCGCGCGAAGACCTGCCGGGGCAGCAGCGCCTCGTCGCCTACCTTACCCAGCCGCCGGGCACGCCGGCCGATGCGCACCGGACCCAGGAGCTGCGCCAGGAATTGCTGGCCAGGCTGCCCGACTACCTGGTGCCGAGCCAGTTCGTGGTGCTCGACGCGCTGCCGCTCAACAGCAACGGCAAAGTCGATCGCAAGGCGCTGTTGGCGCGCAACGACCTGGGGGCGGGGACGCAGCGCTACGTCGCTGCGCGCAGCGAGATCGAACGGCAGCTGGTCGACATCTGGCAGCGGCTGCTGCAGCGTGACGGCGTCGGCGTGCACGACAACTTCTTCGAGATCGGCGGCAATTCGCTGCTCAGCGTGCGCCTGCGCAACGATGTCATGCGCACGCTCGACTGCGAACTGGCCCTGACCGACCTGTTCGAGCATCCGACCATCGCGCAGCTGGCGCGGTACCTGCGCGGCGAAACCGCGGCCGACGCCGCGCTGCCGCCGCGCCGCGTTCTGGCCGGCATCAACCAGCCCATCGCGATCATCGGAATGGCCGGCCGTTTCCCGGGTGCTCGCGACGTGGCCGGGTTCTGGCAGAACCTGTGCGATGGCGTCGAAAGCCTGCGTGAGTTCAGCACCGAGGAATTGCGCGAGGCAGGCGTGCCCGCCGCCCTGCTGGAGCGTGCGGACTTCGTGCGCAAGGGCGTGCTGCTGGAAGATCTGGACCAGTTCGACGCGGAGTTCTTCGGCCTGACGCCACGCGAGGCCGAGCAGATCGATCCGCAGCAGCGCCTGCTGTTCGAATGCGCCTCGGCCGCGCTGGAGCAGGGCGGCTACGGCGACGTGACCCGGGCGCAACGCGTGGGCGTATTCGTCGGCATGATGGACAGCGTCTATCTGGTCGAGAACCTGCTGCCCTCGCTGGACATCTGGAGTCCGGCCATGACCGCGGCGCGCGTGGCCAACTCGCGTGATTTCGCCGCGACGCGCCTGGCCTACAAGCTGAACCTCAGCGGTCCGGCGCTGACCGTTGCGACGGCCTGCTCGACCTCGCTGGTGGCCGTGCACCAGGCCTGCGCCGGCCTGCGTCTGGGCGATTGCGACATGGCGCTGGCCGGCGCGGCCAATGTCACGCGCTTGCGGCCACAGGGCTATCTGTATGTCGACGGCGATATCCGCTCCAGCGACGGCCATTGCCGCACCTTCGACAGTGAGGCCAGCGGCACCCGCGGCGGCGACGGCGCCGGCATCGTGCTGCTCAAGCGCCTCGACGATGCTCTGCGCGACGGCGACACGGTCTACGCGCAGATCCTCGGCACCGCGATCAACAACGACGCGGCCGACAAGGTCGGCTACAACGCACCCGGCGTCGCCGGCCAGACGGCGGTCGTGCGCGCCGCGTTTGCCGCGGCGGCGGTGGATCCGGCCAGCGTGCAGTATGTCGAGGCGCACGGGACCGCGACGCGTTTCGGCGATCCGATCGAGATCCGCGCCCTGTCGCGCGCCTTCGGCCGCCAGCCCGCCGGATCCTGCCTGATCGGTTCGGTCAAGCCCAACATCGGCCATCTCGACTGCGCCGCCGGTGTGGCCGGCCTGATCAAGACCGCGCTGGCGCTGCACCATGGCCGCATTCCGCCGAGCCTGAACTTCACCCGGCCGAATCCAGAAGTTGATTTCGCCAACAGTCCCTTTGTCGTCAACGATAAATTGTCGGACTGGCCGCAGCGCGATTCGCCGCGCCGCGCCGCCGTCAGTTCGTTCGGCATCGGCGGCACGAACGCGCATGCGGTGCTGGAGCAGGCGCCGCCGCAACCTGTGCGCGTAGATTCGGCGGGAGCGCAGCTGCTGCTGTTCTCGGCCGACAGCCTGGCCGCACTGTCTGCGCAGCGCGGGCAGTTCGTCGCCTTCGCGCAGGCCACGCCCGGTTTGCGCCTGGACGACGTCGCGGCCAGCCTGCAGCTCGGGCGTGCGGCACGGCGTTGCCGCGACATGCTCGTTGCGGCCAGCGTCGGGGACGTCATTGCCCAGCTGCAGCCGCGTGAACAGGCCGATCCCGCGGCGCAGCTGCGCACCGGGGTGGCTGCGCCGGGCGTGGTATTCCTGTTCTCCGGCCAGGGCACGCAATACCCGTCGATGGGGCGGGGGCTGTACGAGCGTTTCGGCGTCTACCGCGCGTGCGTCGACGAGTGTGCCGTCCTGCTGCAGCCGTTGCTCGGCCTGGATCTGCGTACCGTGCTGTATGCCGACAGCGATCCGGAGCAGGCGGCGTACTCCCTGCGCCAGACCGCGTTGGCACAGCCGGCGCTGTTCGTCACCGGGCTTGCGCTGGCGCGCCTGCTGCAGAGTCTCGGCGTGGTGCCGCAGGCCATGATCGGCCACAGCATCGGCGAATACGTCGCCGCGCACCTGGCCGGCGTTTTCGATCTGGCCACCGCGCTGCGTCTGGTGGCTGCACGCGGCCGGCTGATGCAGTCCGCCGAACCCGGCGCGATGCTCGCCGTCGCCCTGGCGCCCGCGGCGGCGGCTGCCGTCGCGACGGTCAGCGGCTGCGAGATTGCCTGCATCAACGAGCCGGCAGGCTGTGTGCTGGCCGGCACGCCGTCCGCCATCGCCGCCGCCGCCGGCGCGCTGCATGACGCCGGCGTCGCGCATTCGCCGTTGCATACCTCGCACGCGTTCCACAGCGCGATGATGGACGCCGTGCTGCCGGAGTTCGCCGAGGCCGTGGGTTCGGCGCGGCTGCGCAGTCCTGCCTTGCCCTATGTGTCCAGCCTCAGCGGCGAATTCATCACCGCGGAGCAGGCGGTCGATCCGGCCTGCTGGGTGCGCCAACTGCGCGAGACGGTGCAGTTCGCCCGCGGCGTCGATGCGCTGCTGCGCAGTGTCGGCGCCGACAGCGTTTTTCTGGAATTGGGACCGGGCAAGACCTTGTGCGGATTCCTGCGCAAGCACCCGGCGGCGGTTTCGCGCACGGCGCTGCCTGCCATGCGCCACGCGCTCGCGGACGAAGATGACGCGGCCGTGCTGCTGCGCAGCCTGGGCCAGTTGTGGCTGCACGGGGTCGCGCTGGACTGGCGCGGCCTGCACACGCAGCCGCGCCGCATCGCATTGCCCACCTATCCGTTCCAGCGGCGTCGCTACTGGATCGATGCGCCGCAACCGGCCTGGCCGTCCGCGCCGGGGTCGCGCGAGCGGGTGCATTCCGATGCGTTCTATCAGCCGGTATGGAAATTGAAACCGCGCCGCCGCGCGGCCGCGCCAGCCGTTGCTTCGTGGCTGGTGCTCGGCGATGAATCGGCGTTGACGCAGGACACCGTCGACGCCTTGCGTCTGGCCGGCGCCAACGTGGTGCACGCCGGGCGCGCGGCGGAATTCCACCGCTGCGATGCGCAGCACTACGTACTGCCGGCCACGGCCGCCGCGTTTCGCGAACTGGTGCAGGCGCTGGCGCAGAGCAGTTTCCTGCCCAGCGGAATCCTGCTGCTGGATGCGGCATTGGCGCAGGCTCCGGGCGACGGCACCGTGGCGACATTCCTAAGCCAGGCCTGCGGCGCGTTGCTCGAACTGCTGGGCGTGCTCGCCACGCAGAGCATGGCCGCCGGACTGCAGCTGGCCGTCGTCACCCGGTGCGCGCAACGCGTGACCGGCGAAGAAGATCTGCTGATCGCGGCGGATGCGGTTGCCGCCTTGTGCAAAGTCGCCGGCAACGAACACCCGGAGCTGCGTTGCCGTCAGATCGATCTGGTATTCGGCGAGGCCGATCTTGCCGATTCCGCGCACTGCCGGGAACTCGCCAGCCACCTCGCCCGGGAAGTCCTGGGCGCGGCGGACGACAGCGTGACGGCGCTGCGCGGCCGCCAGCGCTGGGTGCGCAGTCTCGAAGGTCTGGGCGCCGATGCCGAACCGATGCCGCGGGCGGCACTGCGCCCGGGTGGCTTGTACGTGATCTGCGGCGCGCGCAGCGACAGCGGTATCGCTGCCGCCCGGCAACTGGGCGGGGCCGCGGCGGACCTGAAGATCACCGTCATCGCTGCGGATGGCGATGCGGTGTCGGCGGTGGAGCGGGCCGCGTTGGCCGCCGAAGCGATCGACGTGGTCGCGGCCGCAGGCACCGATGCCGCGCCGCTGGGCAGCGCTATCGCCGCGCTGCGTCAGCAGTCCGGCCGCATCGACGGCGTGATCTATTGCGCCGGGCCGGTCGCCGCGGTGGCGTCTGCGTTGCCGCAGATCGTTTTGCCGGATCTGCACGCCTGCTGCAGTACGAGCCTGCAGGCCGTGACCGCCATCGACGCCGCGCTGGACGCTGACGATGCGGACTTCATCGTGCTGCTGTCGTCGCTGGTCGCCTGGCGCGGGGAAAGCGGGCAGGGTGTCCAGGCCGCCGCCAATGCGCTGCTGGACGCCTATGCCCAGCAGCGGCACCGGCACGGCGACACGCGCTGGCTCAGCCTGAATCTGGACCCGGGCGACGACGTCGCGTCGGACGCTGCGCCGCCACTGTCGCGCAGCGTGCTGCTCGCCGTACTGGCGGCCGATGCGGTGCCACACCTGCTGTACGGCAGCGCCGAACAAGTGCAGCGCCGTCGCGTGCGCAGCGGTGCTTCGCCGAACCGTCCCGCGGCGGTGCTGTACCGGCGCGGCGGCGCGGCCTCCGCGCGCAAGCCGCCCGCCAACGAAGTCGAGCGCCAGCTGCTGCAGAACTGGCAGGAACTGCTGGGCTACGCGGACATCGGCATCGAAGACGATTTCTTCGAACTGGGCGGCGATTCGCTGCTGGCCACGCGCGCGGTCAATTTCGTCCAGCTCAATTTTTCGCTCGACGGCGAACAGTTCGCGATCCGCCATTTCTTCGACGCGCCGGCCATTGCTGCCGTCGCCGCTCGCATTGCCGCGGCGCTGATGGACGGCCGCGCCACCGATCAGAAAAAACGCCTGCTCGACCAGGGCCGCGCGATAGAGGAAGGGGTGCTTTGATGCAGCATATTGCCGATCTGGTCCGCGAGGCCGAAGCCAGCAACGTCATCCTGCACGTCAAGGACGGCAAGCTGTCGTACGTGGCCGAGCAGGGCGGGTTTCCTGCCGAGCTCAAGGCGCGGGTGATCAGCCACAGGCAGGAAATCGTCGATTTCCTGCTGACGCGCGAAATCGAGCGCGGAAAGAGCGGAAACGCCGGGCAAATCGTCGCGGCCGATCGCAGCCGGCCATTGCCGCTATCGTTCGCCCAGCAGCGGCTGTGGATCGTCGACCAGCTCGAAGGCGGCAGCAGCCAGTACAACCTGCCGCTGGTGTTGCGCGCGCAGGGTCCGCTGGATCGCGACGCTCTGCAGCGATCGCTGGACAGCATCGTGCAGCGCCACGAAGTCCTGCGTACCCGTTTCGTCGTGCACGACGAAACGCCGTGCCAGCGGGTCCAGCCGGCGCAGCCGGTGCCGCTGCGCATCGTCGACCTGTCGGGCGAAACACCGGCCGTGCGCGAGGCTCGCGTCAGCGAACTGGCCGCGGCCGACGCGGCCCTGCCGTTCGATCTTGCGCGCGATCTGATGCTGCGCGTCAGCCTGCTCGTACTCGGCAGCGACGATCACGTGCTGCTTTTCACGCAGCACCACATTGCCTCCGACGGCTGGTCGGTATCGCTGCTGGCGCGCGAATTCGCCGCGCTGTATTCGGCCTGCTGCCGCGGCGAGGCCGACCCGCTGCCCGCGCTGCCGATCCAGTACACCGACTACGCCGCGTGGCAGCGCGAGCGTCTCGGCGGACAGGGACTGCAGCGCGAACTGAACTACTGGCATCGCCAGCTCGAAGGCCTGCCGTCGGTGCACGGCCTTCCGCTCGACCATCCGCGCCCGGCGCACAAGAGCAGCCGCGGCGGCATCGTGCGGCAGACGCTCGATCGCGAACTGCTCGGCGAACTCAAGCGCCTGTGTCAATCTGAAAATGTGACATTGTTCGTTATGCTGCAGACTGCGTTCGCGCTGCTGGTCAGCCGCTGCAGTTTCGGGACCGACGTGGCCATCGGTACGCCGACCGCGGGCCGTTCGCATCCGCAGGTCGAACCGCTGATCGGTTTCTTCGTCGACAACCTCGTGCTGCGCAGCCGCTTCGGCGACAACCTGCCGTTCCGCGAGGCTTTGGCGCTGAACCGGCAGACCATTCTGGACGCCTACTCGCACCAGGGCATGCCGTTCGACCTGCTCGTCGAGCATCTCAATCCGCAGCGCAGCCTGTCGTACGAGCCGATATTCCAGATCGTTTTCGGCCTCAACAACAACGAATCCCATGCGCTGGATATCGGCGCACTGCGGTTGACTCCGCTGGGACAGGACAGCGTCCTGGCCAAGGTCGATCTGGAACTGGCCGCGATCGAGCGCGACGATGCGCTCGACGTTTCCTGGCTCTATCGCAGCGACCTGTTCGAAGCCGATTCGATGTCGGCCCTGGCGCAGGACTACGAGTGCCTGCTGCAGGGCATCGTCGCCGATCCGGCGCGGGGCATTTTCGACTACGCGTTGCTGACGCCCGCACGCCAGCAGCAGGTGCTGCAGTTGGGGCGGGGCCCCGCCCACGGGCAGCGGCCGGAACCCGACATCGCCGCTCTGTTCGCCCAGGCCGCGGCACGAACGCCCGAAGCGACGGCGGTGCGCTGGGCCGGCGGTGCGCTGAGTTACGCGCAGTTGGACGACAGGGCGCAGCGTTTGGCCGGCTATCTGCGCAGTCTCGGCGTGGGCCGCGAAAGCCGCATCGGCATCCATCTGCCGCGCTCGCCCGAAATGCTGATCGGCGTGATGGCCGCGATCAAGGCCGGTGCCGCCTACGTGCCGCTGGAGCCGGGACTGCCGGCGGACCGCATCGCCTACATGATCGGCGACGCGTCGATCGAATGGGTGCTGCTGCAATCGGCTCGGCTCGGCGACCTGCCGGCCGGCGGTGTCGACTTCGTGCTGATGGACGAGGCCGTCGCGGATGCCTCGTGGCTGCAGGAATTCGCCGTTGACCCGGTGCTGGCGGTCGCGCCGCAGCCGGATGATCTGTTGTACGTGCTCTATACCTCGGGCTCCACCGGCCTGCCCAAGGGCGTGATGATCACGCGGCGAAACGTGGCCAACTACCTGGCTCACTGTGTCGAGTCCTACCTCACGCCGCAGATCGCCGGTGCCGTGGTCAGCTCGCCGCTGTGCTTCGATGCGACTTTGACCACGTTGCTGCCGCCGCTGCTCTGCGGCAAGCCGGTGCTGTTGCTGCCCGACGATGCGACCACGTTGGAATGCCTCGCGCAGCGGCTTTTCACCGACGAGGGCGACTGGTTGTTCAAGATCACGCCGGCGCATCTGGACGCGCTGGCGCATGTCCCGCGCCCAACTGACAGCGGCAGAGCAGCCCATCGCATCGTGGTGGGCGGAGAGCAGCTCGCCGTCGAAACCTTGCGCATGTGGAAGAATAAACTACTTCCAAATGCTGTTTTTGTCAACGAGTACGGTCCGACCGAGGCCGCCGTCGGCTGCAGCGTCCACGAGGTCGCGGACGCCGCAGACCTGGCCGCGCTGGGCGGTGCGGCCGCCGTGCCCGTGGGCCTGCCGATCCGCAACGTGCAGCTCTACGTGCTCGGGCCGTCGCAGGCACTGCAGCCCATCGGCAGCTATGGCGAGTTGTACATCGGCGGCGACGGCCTCGCGCGCGGCTATCTCAATCGCAGCGAGCTCACGGAGCAGTGCTTCATCGACAGCCCGTTCGGACCGGGCCGGCTGTATCGCACCGGCGACATCGTGCGCTGGCTTCCTGCCGGACGACTGGAATTCCTCGGCCGCCGCGACGATCAGGTCAAGATCCGCGGCTTCCGCATCGAACTGGGTGAAGTCGAAGCCCAGTTGCGCCGGCTGGATCCGGTGCAAGAGGCGCATGTCGTGGTGCGCAGTGCCGGCGACGGTGCGCCCATGCAGCTGGTTGCCTATGTCGTGGCGACCGACCCCGCCGCGGATGCCGCACAGCTGGTGCAGCAGTGCCGCAGCCGGCTTGCCGACGCCTTGCCCGACTACATGGTGCCGTCGTTCATCGTGCCGCTGCCGGCCCTGCCGCTGACGGCCAACGGCAAGGTCGACCGGCGCCGACTGCCGGAACCGTCGCACACCGAGTCGACCAGCGCGCTCGACGACATGCCCCGCACCGCGCAGCAGCGGATCCTGCATTCCATCTGGTGCGAACTGCTGCGGCGCGAATCGCTCGGCGTGCACGACAATTTCTTCGCCCTCGGCGGCGATTCGATTCTCGCGATCCAGATGGTGTCGCGGGGCAACCGTGCCGGGCTTGCGCTCAACACGCGCCTGGTGTTCGCGCACCAGACCATCGCCAGTCTCGCCGCCCACGGCGGCGGCATCGCGGCGCAGGCGCAGCAGAAGCCGGTCGAAGGCGACCTGACGCTGCTGCCCATCCAGCGTGCGCTGCTCGAAGCCGACGGCGATGCACCCGACCATTTCAATCAGGCGCTGTTGCTTGCCGTGCCCGAAGGTTTCGACGGCACGGCACTGGTCGCGCTGGTGCGCGCCCTGTACGAGCGGCATGACGCGCTGCGCCTGCGATTCCACCGCGACGGCGACAACTGGCGGGCGACGCACGTGCCGTTGCGCGATGCGCTCGTGGATGCCAGCTGTATCGTCGAATCCGTACCGGCCGCAGGTGTCGCGGCAAAGACCTTCATCCAGCAGCGCAGCGAGCACCATCAGGGCACGCTGGATATCGACGCCGGACATCTGCTGCGTGCCGTGCTGTTCGACGCCGGCGCGCAATCGCGCCTGCTGCTGATCGCACACCACTTGATCATGGACGGCGTGTCCTGGCGCATCGTGCTGGCGGATCTGGAGCAGGCCTATGCCGACTGGCTGGCGCGCAAGCCGGTGCAGCCGGCACGCAAGACCTCGTCCTATCAGGCCTGGGGCGAAGCCGTGGCCGCGCATGCGGCCGCGCCGCGCTGCACGCGCGAACTGAAGTACTGGCACGCCCAGGCCGTGCCGAAAACCGAGCCGCTGCAGGCGGAGAAGCGCGCGCGCCAGCGCGCCGACGTCGCCAGCAGCCGGCGCGTCACGCTGCGCCTGAATCCCAGCGAGACGACGGCGCTGCTGCAGGATTGCGAGGCGACCTATCGCACCACGATCAATGAGCTGCTGCTGGCTGCGCTGTACTGGGGCGTGCGGCAATGGAGCAAGCAGCCACGCCTGCGCATCGACCTCGAAGGCCATGGTCGCGTGCATCTGTCCGACTCGCTGGACACCAGCGAAACCGTGGGCTGGTTCACCACCATCCACCCACTCGTGCTGCAGGCGGCAGGCGACGAGATCGGCACCATCATCAAGGCCGTGAAAGAACAGTATCGCGGCGTGCCGGAGCACGGCTTCGGCTACGGCGTCCTGCGCCATATCGCCCGCGACGCAAAGCTCGTCGTCGCCGATGCCGAGCAGCCGGCTTCACTGTTGTTCAACTACCTCGGCCAGATCGACGCGCTTCGCGGCCACGTCACACATTTTCGTGTCAGCGAGGAAGCGCCAGGCAATCTCGTCGATCCCGCCCGGCTGCGCACGCATCTGCTGGTCATCAACGGTCTGGTGATCGGCGGCTCGCTGCGCTTCGACATCGACTACAGCAGCGCGCAGTTCAACGAAGCGACGGTGCGCAACCTGGCCAGTGCGTTCGAGACCGGCCTGCGCCGCGTCATCCAGCATTGCACCAAGCTGGCCTGGGGTGAATACACGCCCAGCGACTTTCCGCTCGCGCGCGTGGATCAACCCCTGCTGGACGAATGGCAGCGCCGTTATGCGATCGAATCGCTGTATCGCTCCACACCCATGCAGCAAGGCATGTTGTTCCACAGCCTGATCGACCCCGGCGCCTACGTCACGCAGATCTTCCCGACCTTCAGCGGTCCGCTGGACAGCGGCTGCCTGCGCCGCGCCTGGCGCCTGCTGGTGGCGCGTCATGCCATCTTCCGCACCGCCTTCGTCGGCGAAGGGGACGGCCAGCACCAGTTGGTCTGCCTCGAGGCCCGCCTGCCATGGACCGAGATCGACTGGCGCAAGCTCGATCCGCAGCAGCAGGAGCAGGCGTTCCGGCGTCTGTGCGCGGAAGACCGCAGCGCCGGCTACGATCCGCTGCAGTCGCCGCTGATGCGCGTGACCCTGCTGCGTCTGGGCGATGCGCGCCATCGCATGCTGTGGAGTCATCATCACAGCCTGCTCGACGGCTGGAGCATGGCGCTGGTGCTGCGCGACCTCATGCTCGCCTACGCCGCGCTGGCCCGGGGCGCGGAGCCGGATTTCCCGGCCACGGCGCCGTACCAGCACTATGTCGAGTGGCTGCAGGCGCAGGACGATGCGCAAGCCCGACGCTACTGGCACGACTATCTGTCGCCACTGAGCGCGCCGACGCCGCTGCCCGCGGATCGCAGCGACGCCATTGCCACGCATGAAACGCTGAGCCTGCAGCTGGACTCTGCCGACACGGCGTTGCTGCGGCAGATGGCCAGCCGGCACAAGACGACCTTGAACACGCTGGTCCAGCTGGCATGGGGGCTGGTGCTCGCGCGCCGCAGCGGCGAGAACACCGTGATGTTCGGCGCCGTCATCGCCGGCCGTCCGCCGGAAGTGGTCCATATCGAAGGCATGGTCGGACTGTTCATCAACAGCATCCCGGTGGTCGCTTCCTTCGCGCCCGGGCAGCCGCTGGAACAGCAGATCGCCGCGCTCCAGACCGGTTTCCAGGCCAGCAGCAGCCATGCCTATCTGCCGCTGGTGGAAATCCAGCGCCAAGCCGACGTCGCGGCGGGATCGTCGCTGTTCGACAGCCTGCTGGTGTTCGAGAACTACCCGCTGGATGCCGTACTTTCCAATAATGGAAATTCGCTCACCGGCGCGGTGCGCGTCGAGAGCGTGGGCAGCAGTATCCGTGACACGTTTCCGATAGCCCTGGGCATCACCGAGGGCGAGACGCTGAACTTCGCCTGCAACTATTTCGGCCATCTTTTCTCCGCCCGGCGCATCGGCGAGTTGCTGGACGAACTGCAGTACGTGCTGCAGCAGCTGCCGCACAGCGACTCGACCGCAGCCATTGCCCTGGTACGCCCGGCCCAGGCGCAGGAAGTGCTGAGCGGCAAGTCGGTCACACCTTATCCGCTGCAGTGCATACATACGCAGTTCGAACTGCAGGTCGCCCGCACACCGACCGCGACGGCAGTGCGCCTGGGCGCGCGGCAGTTGAGCTATCGCGAACTCAATCGTCGTGCCAATCGTCTGGCGCGCTTCCTCGCCGATGCCGGCGTCGGTGTGGAATCGCGCGTCGGCATCTACCTGGAGCGCTCCATCGAGATGCTGGTCGCGGTCCTGGGCGTGCTCAAGTCCGGCGGCACGTATGTACCGCTGGAACCCGGCCTGCCGGAGAGCCGAATCGCGTACATGCTCGAGGATGCCGGTATCGCGTGGGTGCTGCTCGACAGCGCATCGATGGAGCGCCTGCCGCTGGGCGGTGTGGACGTGGTGGTGATGGATGGTGCCGCCGGCGACGCGGACTGGCTGGCCGAGTTCGACGAAGGCATCGACCTCGGCGACAGCGTTGCCGTCGCGCCGGACAACCTGGCCTACGTGCTGTACACCTCGGGCTCGACCGGTCAGCCCAAGGGCGTGATGATTGCGCACCGGGCGGTGTCGAACTACCTCGCGCATGCGGTGAGCGCGTACCTCGACGCAGACATCGACGGTGCGGTGGTGAGTTCGCCGCTGTGTTTCGATGCGACGCTGACGACGCTGCTGCCGCCGCTGCTGGTGGGCAAACCGGTGATCCTGCTGGCCGATGACGAGCGCACGCTGACGCAGTTGTCGGTGGCATTGTTCCAGAGTGAACACAGCTATTTATTCAAGATCACGCCGGCCCATCTCGAGGCGCTGGCGCACATGGATCTCCCGGCGACGGCCGGCACCGCCGCGCATCGCCTGGTCATCGGCGGTGAACAGCTGCCCGCAGCGACGCTGCGCCGCTGGAAGCGCGATCTGCTGCCCAACGCGCGCTTCGTCAACGAATACGGTCCAACCGAAACCGTGGTCGGGTGCAGCATCTTCTGCGTCGATTCGTCGTCTCAGCTGCAGGCGATCGAGGCGATGACGGCCACGCCGATCGGGCTGCCGATCCCCAACACGCAGCTGTATATCCTCAGCGAGGATCGGCAGCTGCAGCCGCGCGACTGCATTGGCGAGTTGTACATCGGCGGGGCAAGCCTTGCGCGCGGCTATCTCAATCGCGATGCACTCAGCGCCGAGCGCTTCATTGCCAATCCGTTCGGAACGGGACTGCTCTACCGCACGGGCGATCTTGCCCGGTGGTTGCCCGAAGGCCAGCTGGCCTTCGTCGGCCGGCGCGACGATCAGGTCAAGATCCGCGGCTTTCGCATCGAACTGGGCGAGATCGAGAGCGCCCTGCGCGATCAGGCTAGCCTGCGCGATGCCGCGGTGCTGGCGCACAGCGATACGCCGACCGGCGACAAGCGCCTCGTGGCCTACGTCGTGCCGGAGACAGGCGGCCTTGCGGATGACGCCGCCCGCGCCGCCCTGACTACCCAGTGCCGCGACACCCTGGCCCGACGCCTGCCCGACTACATGGTGCCGGCCGTGTTCGTCGTGCTCGATGCGATTCCGCTGACCGCCAACGGCAAGGTCGACAGGAAATCGCTGCCGTCACCGGACCATGCCGCGACTGCCGCGGCCTACGTCGCGCCGCGCAATCCGCTGGAACAGGCACTTTGCGAGGCCTGGCAGCAGGTGCTGCAGCGCGAGCGCATCGGTGTGGCCGACAACTTCTTCAGCGTCGGCGGCGATTCCATCCTGTCGATCCGCATCGTGTCGCTGCTCAAGGCGCGGGATATCCAGCTCGCGATCCAGGACATTTTCCGCCACCAGACCATAGAACAGCTGGCGCGGCACCTGGGCCCGTCGCAGGAGCCCGCGCCGCGCATGCAGCCTTTCGCGCTGCTGAGCGACGCCGAGCGCAGCCTGTTCGACCAGCGCTTCGAGGATGCCTACCCGCTGTCGGCGCTGCAGGCCGGCATGGTGTTCCATACCCAACACGAGCAGTTCAACGGCGTCTACCACGACATCATGCGCGAGCATGTGCGCTGCGCTTGGGATCAGGCGTGCTTCGAACAGGCGCTGGCCGCTTGCATCACGGCACATCCGATGCTGCGCACCGGCTTCCGTCTCGATGGCGAGCGCCCGCTGCAGCAGGTGCATCGCACGATCGAACTGCCGCTCGTCGTCGTCGACCTGCGCGCGCAGCCGGAACACGAACAGACCGCCCGGCTGGACCGCTGGGTCGAGCAGCGCAAGCGGCATGTGTTCGACTGGGAGAACGGACCGCTGTTTGCGGTGTTCATCTTCCGGCGCAGTGATGCGACCTTCGAGT
>WUUC01133953.1_pt1 | contig 32063 bp, 39 predicted proteins | sample 6278441 | NCBI WGS metagenome assembly WUUC01 (sample SAMN13675441, study PRJNA597444) | soil metagenome | isolation source: soil | place: USA: Washington | collected 2017-10
CCAGGGAAAACATAGTCATGTTCTCTACAGCAATGCACAAAATGCTGGTATTTAGCTGCTACCTGGTCAGAAAACTGTTCTGTTTCATTATTATGACAGATTAGGCACCTTGCTATGTACCAATACTGGTTAAACTGCTTTACAGGCCTACCATCTGCTATGAGAGTGTAATTTCCTTCGTGCATTCCGCGGATTTCATAGCTTTCTGTCCATAACATAGGCCCTTGAATCTGAAGAGCGAAGAAATCTAGCTCATTCATGCCAACCACGTCACGATTAGGGTTAGTGCACCAAGAACAAAGGCTATAAGAGCCAGAACTAGTGCATAATTGTCGTATTTAGAGCCGTTGGTGCTGCCCCATACAAGTAGACCAGCACCAACAATCAAGAGGATGTAGCCAACAAGGTACATCTGCCCTCCAAAATCAAATCTGTGAACTCCTGGACGCTGTTTACACGTCTACGATCGTCATCTAGCAGGTTATAAGGCCTGTTGATGAGGTAAGAAGTGATTCCAGCAGCTTCCAGAACGTCATAATTAACTAGATTGTCCTCTAAAAACACGTCAGTTTTGATGATTGACTTGTCTTTTGAGTAGTTAATCGAGTCAAATTCGATGCCCTGAGCTGCATAAAAGTGCTCTGTAGCCTGCTTTGCACACTTGGAAACACCTGAGAAACGGTGCGTAACAAGGTGATTTTCATGTCCAGCAGCCTTTAAATCATGTAAATTCTTAGCAATTTGAGGCTCATAAAGCTCTCCGGTCCAGAAAAGATGACCTGCATCTACACTTTCATCCATAGCCTTCTTGAATTCCTCTACCGATTGACCAAAACCTTCGAACCAATCCCAGGTTTGAGCCTCTTCCTCTAGGTTAAGGCTCATCCCGTGGCGTAAATTCATCCAAGAATGGTAAGCTTTGGTGAATCTGTAAAAGACTCCATCGCTATCCCATCCAATAATCATGATACTTTTTTCTTCTCCCTGCCTATTGTCCTGACCAACGATGCCTTGTTGACATCTTGTCCCTTCAATTGGACAGCATACCTGTAAATTGTCTCGTTGTCCATCACACCGTTGTCCAAGCATGTCCTAGCTAGTGTCCCTAAGGACATCAGAGGCTCATGTGGTAGCCAGACAGGCAGGACAGGTTTGTCTCCACTAGTCAGTGCTGGATGCTGGACAGGCTCAGACAATTGATACTGCTTTTTGTCCTCGGCATAGACAACTTCAGGCATCTTAACTTCTGTCTTGTCCTGGACAATCTCAGGTGCCTTAACGGATGCCTTCAGGACAGGTTGTCCCTGTCCGAAGATTCCGTGTCTGTCCTCGGGCATAGTCAACTTGTCTGCTGCATTGATCAGCCTACCTTGCATTGCTACAGACATCAACTTCCATGTCTGGGGCATATAACGTACCCAAGTCAACCAACCAACACTAGGAAGCTTCTCAGTAATTCTTCCAGAGTTCCTACGTTGCTGCCTGTTCAGGTAATTCAAGGTAGCCTTGAGCAGGATTCCTAGCACGATAGGTGCAGCAGCGAACATGAATACACCAGCACTAGGGTAACCTTCAATAACACCATGCTGAATTACAATGTATGTACTTGCAGCAATGAAGGCAAATGTGCCTAACTCTGTCCAAAACCCTGAATCCTGTGTCCTAGCGTACTGGATGGACAAAAGACCAAGGTAGACACCACCCAGGTCAAAAATCAAGGACACTATAGCAGCAATAAGGACAGGTACGGACAAGGTATGGACGCCTAGGTCAAACATTGACCACCATGTCATAGACAAGGCAGCTAATGCTACGACACCCAATAGGATATAGTAATACCACTTAAGCAATTTGTCCTCCTGTCCTAAGAATAGTTCTTTTCGATGTCTATACTTGCGCGGTCATATCCTTCATCGAAGCCTTTGTCGTGCGCTTCTTGGACAGCCTCTTCAAGTTCAGAAATTTTGTCCCTCAATTCTTCGATTTCTAGGTCACTGTCCTCACGTCCAGATCCATAGCCCTCTTCGTGTCCGAGTTGGTAATAGGATTCCTTAGCATCTTCGTGAATATCGTGGAGCCTGGAAATCAGATCCTCTAGCTTTTCTAATACTTGCTTGCGCTCAAATGAAAGAGGCTCTGACGGAAACTCGTCCACCAGAGCCATAATCTCACGAGCAGCCTGTTCGGCTTCACTCATTGCTGTCCAACTCCTTGATCAGCTTTCCAAAAGTACCGTTGTAGGTATAAGTAATAATTTGCTTACCTGGCCTAGCGAAAGAAATGTATACCCTGTAGGTATCCTCATCTGCACCATGTCCACAGGTATCGCAACCATCGAACATAGCCTTTTCAAATTCTTCTTCCCAGGAGGTTACTACTACATCCACCAGACCAAGCTCACGCTCGATCATTCCAGCCATAGCCTTCTTGATTGCTTGTTCAATATTCATGGGCTAAGCATACCTTCTTGTTAAAAATGTGTCAACTAAGAAAATGTTCTCATAGCATCTAGACTCATAGGCTTAGGTACAGGGGGAGCAAGACGAGCAGTTTCTTCTTTCTGAAGTGCTTGCCCTATCAAAGCATACGCCATTTCAAGTCCTCGTGTAGGATCACTGTTGCTCAATTTAGTTTGCAGATCCCACATGATACGAATAGCCTTGAGGATTTGATCTGTTCCCAGCTTGCTAGCCAAATCTATTCTGTCAGAAAGAGCTTTCTCTGAATAACCTAACTTGACTCCTGCTTTCAACAGCATCAAGTCTCGAAGAGTTTCTACTGTTCTGTCAGAAATCTCTTCGGTGTTTGTATAACGTAGTACACTTTCGAGCTTACTGACAGCAGCACTCGGGCCGCTGATCGAGCTACTAATAAGGCCAGGTCCATAATCTACTTCTCCGTTCAGATTGTTGTATTCTTCTACTGTAGTAATCTCAGCAGCAGTCAACTGTTCCAACAGCATCATAGACTCTCTGTAGGAGCCCTCAGATCGCTGAGCAATTAAGTTTAAAAGATCGTCGGATACTCCGAACTGCTCGGTAGAATTGACGTAATTTAAACGCTCAAGAAGGTCTTCGATAGATGCTGTCTTGAAGTTGTACCTGTCGCACCTGTGGCGGATAGCAGGCTCAAGAGCTTGGATCTCAGTAGTACAAAGAATCAGATAAACATTTTCAGGAGGAAACTCCAACAGATTTAACAGAGCATCAAATGCTTCTGGGCTAATAGAGTGTACCTCATCGATAATTACTACTCGCTTACCAGGCACATAGAAGTTAAGATCCTTCTTAAGGTTCCTGATGGCAGCTACAGAACCATTAGATGCAGCATCAATTTCCAATACTGATGGATGAGTGCCGCTATAGACATCTTCCTTAGCATCAGGATTAAGCTCTGCTGCGATAATACGAGCCATAGTAGTCTTACCTGTACCTGATGGACCAGTAAATAGAAGTACCTGAGAAAGCCTATCTTTGACTACCATAGCATTAAGGATAACGCTGATGGCCTTCTGACCTACTACATCGTTAAAGTTGCGAGGACGGTACTTCAATGCTAAATTCATTTTTCTCCTAAGACAATTTTAGCTCCCCCCATTTCTGAGAAGAGCTAAAAACTAATCCTTACTTCTGTGATTGTGACAAACCCAAGCGTGATAACCAACCTTCTTTACGAACCTGGTTAGCACACCTACCCCTCCGCACAGAACACATTCTGTGCCATTCTTAATTTTCATCATGCGCTCTGTACAGGATTCGAACCTGACCTCAGACTTCAAGGAAAGCGTGCAGCCCATAGGCTTACTTGAGGCTCCGGAACCTCGTTTTCAGCTTACACCACCAGAGCGATTAAGAGTCAGGACTCATCCCTACCTGACAATGTGGGGACCTCCTAGCTGGCCTTCCCCTTCAGTGGATAGTTATATGTTTTATAAAGGTCGTCATAAACTAACAAAGACATCGACCTCGTGGAACCAGTGGAATTCGAACCCACATCCCCGGCCGCAAATGCCGGACTTTACCTTTTACGCTTTTAAGCTATGGTCCCATTGATGTCAGACTCATTCCCTATCTGACATGGCAGCCCACTCTATTCTACGCTGCTTCTCTACCTGCACGGATGAACGCGGTACTCCATACCATATCCGCTGTAGCCTAGTTCATCAGGGAGTACACTTGGCTAAGCTGACCCACAAGGATTCGAACCTCAATTCGCGGAGTCAAAGGCCGCTGTCCTGCCGTTAGACGATGGGTCAATGTTGCTTCCTGATCCTTTGCGCATTAGGATCTTCCTCATGTTTGGGATGAGGCATTCCTGTTCCACGGAAGCGGGTAGAGCTGGCCTACCTAGATTCGAACTAAGACAAACTGATTCAGAGTCAGTTATGCTACCATTACATCATAAGCCATTGGCGTAGTGATCAGGAATAGTATCGACATACGTTTCGACGGTTACCTGAGCCAGCAGAAGCAACGATCTGCCGTTCTAACTTTAAACTACCACTAACGTACCCCTATCGGGAATCGAACCCGAGACTTCTCTTTAGGAGAGAGATGTTTGATCCACTAAACTATAGAGGTAAAATCCAGTTCCAAGGACTCCGATTCCCCACCTTGGTGTTGTGCCATGCACTATCACTGGACGTTTGTTGTGAGGGAACCTGAACAAGAAGGGTAATATCAACCACATTCGGCCAGATCATCCTAAGGTCTAGCGAAAGCCCCTGCTCCCTCACAAGTTCTATACTACATCAAGCGTAGGGCTCTGTCAAGTAGGCAGTTTTGAGAGCATCTAGGCCTGCTTGCTTAGGTACTAGTGTAGCCCATCCGAGGTTAGAGTTGAAGTAGTTCGTCATGACAATTTTGCCTGTAGCAGATTCTTCATTCAATTGAGCAATAGCTGCTGGTACAGTAGCGATGTAGTCCGCTTGATCTGCAAGACTAGAAGGACTACCCCATTCTGCTACAATAATAGGCTTAGCTTGAGCTAGTGGCATAAGATCTTCATCAATCCAGGCTTTTGTACGCTTAAACACTGTGTAAGCTGTCTGATGTGCTGCTCTACGATAAGCGTTGTACTGCATGTAGCCTATCTTAGGCATAAGACTATCAGGATGCATACGATAGAAGGCTTCTCTAGCGAACCCTCCCATACCTATACTAAAACTTACATTATCACCAATGCCGTAACTTCTCATATATTCGATAATGTAATTCACTGCCTCAAGACCTAAAGAGTCTGCTTCTTCCCACGAATACTTAAGATCGTTATCAGTAATGCCGAATTCGTGATCTGTATCGAACTCTGAAGCTATTTGAACAATAACCTGACCAGACATTGCCTTTAGTTGGGATGCTGCTCTATGAAGCAAGCCGTCTAATAACCCTGAAGTCAACTGAGAATATCCATATGACTTAGGCCATACTGTATCAGGGCGCTGCTGCGTAGTCATGTTAGGTAGAGGAATAGTATATTGTGTTCCTTCTACAATGAAAGTCTGCGAGGTTAGTGCTGCTCCATAATGTTTAAGCTCTACAACATAGTTTCCCAAAATGCCTTGAGATGTAAAGTCCTTTAAGTAATCTTTTTTATAGCCTGGGAAAATGTTGCCGTCAGCTAAGGATCTATATTGTGTAAACCCTTTAAGGTTCATTCCTGCGGTATCTACTCGCATATCGCCGTTGCCAGCTAGATAATAGCCACCTGCTACCTTATCCATAAAAAGACCCCCCTCGATCCATTTAGTACATCGGAGTCGAGGGGGTCTTTTCCTAATACATTTCCCACAATGCTGAATGACGATGCTGATAACTTTTCACATCATAGTCTTCGAGATCTTCGCCAGAAAGCTTGAGCATATCCTGGCGAGCCTTACGCCAACCAGCACGCATCTTACCTTCTTTTTCACGACGGTAGTACCTACTGCTAGGAGGTCTTGCATAAAACCCGTTGTGCCAACCGTAATAACTTACACTGTAACCACAATTTTTATTTCTACGCTGCCAGAAAAAGACTCGATGCCCGTCAATTTCTTCAATATCGCAAGGGCCGAAACGGTGATCATGCCACTCACTAATTTCAGGAGAATCCTTGCGCAGCGCTTTGACCCAAGTCGGATCGGTTTTATCAGTTTTGGACATGCCTTCCTTTCTTGATGTGGCTTTCACATCATATCCGGTTAGTCATGTTTACCTCCTGGTTAGAAACTTGCACCTTTGTTCGTTACTTCTTCGTTAACTCGGAACTTATAACCTTCTTCCCAAGCCTGCCTTAGCATACCTTCAATTTCATCATATCTCCAACCTGAGTCGTCCATAAGGTTGGCTATAGATTCTTCGTGATACTTGAGAAGTTCTTCGATAGTCATGTCACTCCATAAAATCGGGTGGAAGCCTATCTTAGCACCTCCACCCGACCTCTGTCAATCAGGCAGTTCGCTTGAACGAACTGATAGCGTAGTCTTCCCAACCACTGCCAGCAGCGTAAGCTTCTTTCTGACCATTTCCATATGTCTTATCCGTACCAGTACAATTGTTGGTCTTGTAGACCTTGTACGTATAGCCACTCTGTAGTGCATTATTCCATGTTGCATAGATTGGGCGGATACCCTGATTTAGAGGAACAATACATGTTCCAATAGTCAAGCTGGCCCTACTGTAGCAAACCATGTTCTCAGCACCAGTACCGCCCAGCGCACCTACAGTTGTATTATCTGGTGCATGACTCTGCCAGAACTGAACTGCTCTATCACACGGTGTACCTTGAGCAGGAGGGCCACAACTTCCTGTATAGCCATGTCCCTTACCAGGGGCATTCCAACCTGGTCCACCGAAGTAGATTGGACTAGTAGTTCCGATAAGATCCCAGCGTGTAGGAGTTGTAATAACCTTGTAGTCAGTAATATTCGGAGTAATAGTAGTTCCTGACACTGCGAAACTGGAAATTGTTGCACCTACTCCTGCGGAAGGCAATACACCAGTTCCCATGTCGTCACAAGACTCCATACCAAAAGATGCAATTTCACCAAATGCAGTAGCAACAGTTCCATCAGTAAAGCTTTCACCAGCATTAACATAAGTAGAATTCGGGTAATAGCCTACCCAAAGATTCTTATAGCCAATCCACCAACCTTCACGGTTACCAGACGTAGCATTGTCGAACCAGTGAATAGAGAAACGCTGCGATGTCCCAATGTCTGCGGCAAGAGAATCACCAGGCCCAACCGGGCTTAGTCCAACCTGGCCTGAAAGATCAACGAAAGTTCCCGTCAGGTTATAGCCATCAGGAACACCATCAATCCAGTTGAATACGAACATGTGAGGATCAGTGCTTCCACCGTTCAAACGTGGAGCAACAATGCTACCAATCTCGATATCATTGAAGTTTCCACCAGTAGACTGCTTACGAACTCCCATTTCGTTCAGAGAGAATCCGCCATGCTGACCCATATTGTTATTCAAGTACGGAGAGGTAGCACCTTCCGCATGGTATGGCTTCTGGATCGACATGAAATACTCAGCACCCTCGAAAGGGTCAGCTCCAAAGTTGTTGTCTCCTACTGCTGTATAAAGGTGGCAGTCTGGGACACATGGAGTAAGGCCACGAGTAGATACGGCTTCTGGATCAGGCATAGGAGCCTTTTTAGTTTCTCCAATAGCTACTACCGGCTTAGTTCCAGGCTTTGCAGTCTTACCCTTAACACCAGGTGCGGCTGGAGGTGGCGGTTTAATATCGCCCTTCTTTAGAATTACTCCAGCAGATCCCTTAGGCTGCTCATCAGCTTGTGCAGGACTTGGAGCTAATCCTGCAAACACCAGACTCGTTAATAACGTGGCTGATGCTAAAGATGCTAATACTTTTCGCATCTATTTACCTTTCTGGTTGAATAAATACACTAACTTACGGTACTTAAACACCAAAAAGAGCCCCCAGTAGGATTCGAACCCACGACCTGCTCATTACAAGTGAGCTGCTCTGACCAGACTGAGCTATAGGGGCCTACAAAGCAAGAGTACCACGAGGGGACAATTAAGGGACGATGCCATACTCTTGCTTACAAGTTATACTCTACCATACCTGGTTCGCTGGCGCAAGCGGTTACGAGCTATACGATCTTGCTGTGCCTGGTAGATAGGAACACGTCTCGGATTATTTAAGTTGTGCGTATAGTTATAAACCGGTTTCTTCCATTTGATATAAAACTTCTCAACAAAGTCAAGTACAATATCAGGGCAATCAAATTCAGCTACTATACGTACCTCAGGATAAAGATCAGACCAGGGCTGTGCTTTACCTTGCTTAGCTTTATATCCTTCAAGGCCTAGGTGTTGATTGTTTCTAGCAGTTAACTTCTGTCTAGTCTGACCTATGTAAGCCCAGGGCTCTCTTTTACCTGTAGCAGGATCTATGCAAGAGTAAGCATATGTGATTCCAGGCCTGAAGATAAAGAACTTGTATAAGAAATTCTTTAATGGTCTGGGTAGATCGTTAACCTTCATATATGCTTACTCTTCCATAGTTTGTCTCACCTTATAGGACAGGAACCTGTTGCGCAATCCTCATCAGTAGAATCTTCTACTGATTTAGGTCCAGAAAGGTAATTGTAATGCATTTTACTTACTCTTTCATACGGAGCTTGAGGACGGCTACCATCCACCATTATAGTAGTTCCTTTAAGCTGTGGCAAGTAATCCAACAATGTAGCCATAGTTTCTTCTACCGAATGCTTACCTTCTGGAATATTTACCGTGAAGGAAACAGCGTTATCGACGTAGTTGTTCTGGTACATCGCCTGGAATGCAAGCATGTTCTCTAGGCTAATTTCGTCAGCAGCCTCTACTACAGATTCCTTGTGTCCAAGTTCTTCAACCTGCTCGACTAGGAGTTCCTTAGTAGGAAATGAGACTACCTTTGTGTTAGCTGAATACATGCAATCTTCTACTTCGTAACCCTTATCGATGAATTCTTGGATCTTCTCAACCTGATTGATGGTCGAGAAACGAATTCTACGGATGAAGTACTTAGCGTAGATAGGGTGGATTCCCTCACTAGTTCCTGGTAGCTTAGCGATAGAGCCTGTTGGAGCTACTGTAGTAACCTTAATAGGCTCAGCAATTCTTAGCTCGAAACTGTAGTATCTAGCTTCATTACGGACAGTCTTGTAAAGCTTCCTCAAAACGCTAGGATACCAGTCATTATGAGGGGCAGTACTGAATTTAACTCCAAGCTTGTTAAGGAATCCTTGTACTCCGAAATGCCCTACACCAATTCTACGATTCTTGTTAACCATATCTTGCTGCTTGACATCAGCCTTATCCCCGAAAGATGCACGGATAAGGAACCTGGTCATAAGCTCATGTGCTCTGATCATTCCTCTGTAATCAAATAGGGTAGGATCTGCGCCTGGTCTAGGAGCGAATGCATCCATGTTTACGTGACCTAGGATACAAGCTTCCCATTCCTGCAAGGTGATCTCGCCGCAAGGGTTAGTACATACTACTTCAGCTACTTCACCATGCTGGGAAAGTGAGTGATTCCAGAAACCTGGCTCACCGTCTCTAAGCATTCCTGTTACGGCAGCCTTATAAACCTCAAAGGCATCATATTCTTTAGGGTTTTGCTTAATGTTGCTAAGGTTAAGACTATTGATGAACTCGTCATCGATTACTACGCTAATGTTAGTAGTCCAGTGCTTTCCTGTTGACTTCTTACAGTTGATGAACTCGAAGATGTAAGGATCATCCCAAGCAACCATAGACATTCTAGCAGAACGACGATTGCCACCAGATACGACACACATAGCCATCGAGTGATCGATTTCCATCATGTCAATAGGCGTAAGCTGCTCTTCTGTTGCTGCTCTCTTGTTAATTACTTCTGCAATTTCTTGCATCATAATAGCAAAAGGAAGTGGTCCTGAAGCGGTACCACCAAAAGATACTAGTGGACGACCTTCTTCACGAACGCCCGTTACGTTGTAAACTCTATCGTAATGCTTTACATCATCTAGGAAGTATGTGTTAATAAGGTCACACATAGCTTCTGACCAGCCCTCACGACTGTCACCTACCTGAAATGCACCAGCCCATTCATGAGAGAACTCTGTGGAAATGACTCCACTTTCCTTCATCTTCTCATAGTCAGGGTGAGATGGGTCACAAACAATATGAATCTTAAGCTCTCGCTTAGGTGCTGGGTACTGGTTGATGTACTTGCTGGAATAGTTTGTTCCTACGCCTCCACCTTCCATAAGGCGCATGAAGGTGAAGTCAAAATGATCGGTGATATCTTCGTTCCAGTGGCTCACATGGCAGTTGAATAAAAACTGGCGTCCCTGAACTCCTGAGGCCCATAGATGGCGTCCTCCTGGAATGATCTGGAAGCTGTCCATCATCGCCTTAAGCTCTGCGTACTCCTGATTGACAGATTCACTCCAAGTATCAGGAGCACCATATACAAGTTCAAGGTTTCCCTTAATTACTCGATCTGTAGTTTCAAACCAGCTTTCCTTCGAGCCGTCTGGCTTAGTCCTAGAATAGCTGCGGTCGAATACTACCTCACCAGATGGACCCCAATTAGGCTGATCAGACATATGAAACTCCCTTAGATAGAAAGAAGACCCCAGCAAAAATCTGCTAGAGTCTTCGAAATTGGCTCTTTAGCTATAGTACAAGATCGGCCTGAAACACTAACTTTCTGTGTCAGATCCTAGAATGTGATCAAGAAGTTTAATAGCTCAGAGTGTCCTAGAAAAGCGATTAACATCGCCTTCCACTCACAGTTCCTCTGAGCTGAATAAATCCCAGTCGCGGCACTCTGTTCCCACTGGGTTTCGGTTAGATGGCCTTTGAGTGTTTATCCATCCGTAGCTTAATCCGAAAGCGGTGCTCCCTGCCGGAATCGAACCGACCCGCTCCGGGCTTCAACCGGAAGCTCTACCAACTGAGCTAAAGGAGCTTGGCCGCAGGAGGCTCTGCTGCATGTTCCGAAGAACAGTGGCCCTGTTATACCTTATCTATTACAAGCATGAGTCTAGAATACTTGCTTTTACATCCGGCTTTATCTTCACCTCTTCAGGTGTTGCCTGCGGTCCTCGCACTAGGATTTGAACCTAGGACCGTTCGTGTATCAGACGAATGCTCTAACCAGACCGAGCTATACGAGGATGCGATGACTTGGGGACTCTCACCCCTCTTTCCAGGTCATCAGGCTGGAAACCATGTTCTCCGCAGGTGTGGAGGGATCGTGTTGATTTACCCGAAGGCGGCTAACTATCCCTTAATGCCGTCTCGTTAACCCCGAGAAGGGAGATTCTTTCTTCACGGTAGAATTCATCATAAAACCGTTGCAACTTGCGCTCTCCCACCAGGATTCGAACCTAGATTCAACGATTAACAGTCGTTCGTACTACCATTATACTATAGGAGATTGTTGTAAGAGGCGTACCCTATCTCGTTTAAGATTAGCTTCACCGAAGATCTGCTGAATCCCTCTTACTGCTATGTACTCTACACGTCTTACCTGTTGTTGTCAACCCCTTCAGTGTAATAACTGATATCGGGCTACTGTAGTATTCATTGTGTGCCGTACAAGTTCAAGTGTAGCACCCTAGGTTCAGGATGTCAACTTGGGTTTTGGTGGTGGCTGGGTACCTCTACGGTGACACCAGCTTGCATGAGATTGCCCTGGTTGGGCCATACATGTGGAACACATAATTAATCCTCCGGCCAGACCATTGTCGGTCTTACCTCTACTACCTTACCATCTTTTACCTTCAAGCGCCAGAGGTCTGGCTCACCTGATCCGTCGCCTTCACCTTCGATCTCGATGAAGTCTTCGAACAGGGTATCAGGATTGACTCTCAAGATCTCGGCAACCAGTTCTGTCAGGTTATCCTTGATCCAGTAGGCCTTGAAGCTATCCTCTGGTGCAACAATTGTACTAAATTCAGCATCTAGTACAATATCTTCGCCCTCTAGATACTTATAGATGATAGGGTTACCTCTGACAGCATAGCGAGGCAGCTCAGGGTTAAATGATATTTCCCCTCGTGCTCGACTGTAATAGCCCATCAGTCCTTCTTTCTGAACATCTTATGAAATTGCTCGTCATCCATACCCTCAAACTCACCGTCTTCGTGAACTACAATCCACATTCCAGGATCGAACTCATCAAATTCGGTTTTAAGCACCATGTAGCCTGGGCGATAGCCTAAACTGCTTATGAAGTAGGGTTCGATCTCATCAGCATAGACCTCAGGTCCGTCCCACTCATTACTGGGAACAACATCTTTGAGCAATTCTTTCATCTCATCGAGGTTGTTCTCACGCCACTGGGCAGCACGAACCCTCAGCTTAGCTTCATAATCAAATTTACTCATTGCCCCGCCCAAAAACTACATACATAGCTGCAATTGCTAGCCATGCAAACCCAGCAATTATTAAGGCATCTGCATTAGGTTGATAAGAACCAATAATAAATAGAGCTGACATGAGTAGCGCAAATTGGTAATTCTTCATTTAGAATGCTCCATAGTTAACTTGGAAACATGCGAGACCAAGCTTACGCCACATCTCTACGACCTGATCACGATCATCAAGAACATAGGATACGTCAAAGTTGTCTCGAACATGATTGTTGAACAGCTCATACTTTACGATATTGTCCTTACGAGTATCACCTTCAGGTCGCATGTAAAGCTCATCCCAAGCTACGCCAAGGTAAGTGTTCAGCCACTCTTCAGTAATCTGACGGCAGGATTCATCTCGTCCAGACATAACAATAACTCTACGCTTGAACAAGTACGCTGCCATTACAGCCTCAATAACAGCATCTACGGGAGAGTCTTCTCCAACACGATGCCATTCGTAAGGTGAACGCCCGGCCATTGTAGCTAGAGTACCATCGATGTCTACCAGAATAGCTTTAGACTTTCCTTCAGGCACAACATAAGGCTCAATTACCTGAGCATCTGCAAACTCACGAGAAACATCTACATCAGCGATCCTGCCATTCTTGGTGAACTTCTGCCACATCTGAACGATAACAGATTCGCCAACAGGATCTTTACGGTCAGTATCACGCGCAATAAGTTCGTTAAGGGTCAGATCATCGAACTTTACTGTTCGGAATTCTACATTCCACTCAGCAGCCTTCTTAGCCCACTCACGCACATACTTAGCGCGCAAGTTGGTGTCAGAAATGATTACGGACTTGCCAGCAGCAATAGCTGCCTTAGCCATAGCTTCCTGCACCTTAGAGACAGTGCTCTCACGCTCACGCATGAACTCTACAAACTGCTCGTCTGTCATATCAAGTTCAGGCTTGTTTACGTAGACTCGTCCCATAGGACCATAAAGCTGGTCACGAAGAAGATCACGTTCCAGCCTTACAAGCTCTTCAGGAAATGCGAGCAACATCTTTTCTGCCCATGTGCTCTTACCTGAAGCTGGCAAGCCTCGGGTAAGTGTTAATGTCTGTGTCATAGTGTCCATCCTAGTGCAGCCAAGCGAGGCTGTCAATCATAACTTTTAGTGACTGACGCCTCGCTTGGTCAATTCTTGATCTACGGCCAGAGCAAACCACAAAGTAGTCTGTCCTGCCTGGGAAGGTGGTGCTGCCCCCTTTTCACCAGGAGTGTTAAAGTTGCCCTTCTCCAACGAAGTAGCAACCTTATCCAACCCCCGCTTGAGGTTCTTCCAGGTTACCAGCAAAGTCGGAGTCGGAATATTTGAAAAGTTCATTCCTTACTCCTAACAACCAATTGTTGACTACTTCTCTATCAGCTTCTACTGGTAGAGCTGAATTTGCATTGAACACCGTCTGAGCTTGAGCCATTTCTAACTTAGCTACATCAAGATCTCCATGTGCAATCTTGCGTCCCAGATCTCTAACTTCCTCCGGGTTAGGCAACCTTACCACAAGCTCGCCAGTTCTGTAAAGCTGTGAACCTTGACGAAGCAATCTGATGAAGTGCCTAGCATTCTTAGCACGCTTAACTAGACGTTCGTCATGGAGAAGCCTGCTGTACTGCTGGTTAGCATAACCTAGATACGCTGCTCTTACAAACTTCCGAGTAGGAAAAGCGTTACGAATCTTGATCAGCTCGTCACCAGCCTTTGTACGTATATTATAATGTTCCAACCAAAGCAATTCAAGAATTGATGGGTTGCTTTTTAGAGCTAACCTGCAATAATGAAGTACTTCATAGAACTTCGTATCAGGATTCTTGTACTCGACTGCCTTTTCCAGGTCCGGGAGATCCAAACCTAGCAGGTTAACAGTAGGTACTGCGTACAGGCCTAAATAATCTGTATCAGAAAACTCATGGTTCAACCCGTACGCAGTAGAACCTACCACACCTTTAAGCAGAGTGCAAGACCTAGGATCTGTCCTCATCTAGCACCTCTAGTTCGATTAATTCACTTGTAACAATTGCTAACTCAATATCTTCAAAAGGGTAGCAATTAAATTTAGCAGAGCTAGCAATATTACTTGGGTGGTGAGTAGTGTACTCACCACCTATTTTAGCTCTAAGAACTACTTTAGCATTAGTTAAATGAAACACTCTAAGGTTGTCATCTTCATCAACTACAGTTACTCTGACAACCTTAGAGCGCTTCGTATTCTTTTGGTGATAATCCTCAGTCGGCATCGTTAGATACCTTTACTGGTGAATAGTCATGCTTTGGCTTGTAAATCTGCAACCACTTACTACGGATATCCTTGTTGTCAAAGAGGTTGAACAGTGCCCAAGAATAGCTGTACTTCTTAGCCACCATAGCAAACTCCTTCTTAGAAGGATTATCACCAATAACATCTAGGATGCCGTCATAAGTCTGGTTGCTGATAAGCACAGCCTCGTCAACTTGCTCGTTAATGTCAGCCTCAACTCCACGAATGAAGTCATGGAACTCATCAGGAATCTGCTCGATAAGTTCATCAACAGTATCATCTACCATTGCCTGCCATACAGAACGTGCATTCAGGCCAGTAACGATCCTGTGAAGTGCAATGTAGTCTTCTTGCTTGATCTTGACACGAGTGCCATAAATCCAGTCATTAACTACTACACCTTCCTTGCCTGGGCGAGGATCAGCAGCAAGTGCTTCACGCATAGTCCTATAAGGAAGAATCTCAGTTACGGGTCCAGGCCAATTCCAATCCTGCTCAGGTCCCCAAGAATCTCCTGTCGAAATCTCAACAGATCCAAGGAAAACAAGGTCATTCATATCACCATAGTCGCAAACAATACGGTTCTCAGGGTATACAATCTCGAACAGCATTGTAATTCCCTTAGGAACAATATAGTCTGCATACTTACGGTTGAATACTTCAGTAGCATGGATAGCCTGATCTGATGCGAAGCTACCACGAGTAGCGATAGCGTACTTACCAGTATCAGGGTTACGATAAAGAATACCTAGCGAACCATCCATTTTATCAGTAATAGTCGCAGGCGAATCTAGATCAACTTCAGGACAACCAGGCTGACCGTAGTTGAAGAACTTAGGAAATGGACGAGCCAGAATCCAGTTGAATGCATCTACGATCAAACCACGGCAGTTTAGAGTTACATCATTCCAAACACCTTCGAATGCTGCCTTCTCAGTATAGTTGAGAATAAACAACTCTGGCAGATCAGGGTGTGCATTAACTCGTACATAGCCTTCCGAACGCATCTTGTCAAAGTCTGCATCACTGAAAAGCTGGTTGGTCATAGTCTTCATTGTGTTACTCCCTTACTTGGCGATTGCGGAACCGAGCACCACCCAACGCAGGTCATCGCCAGTGAGGGTAACTCGATCGGTATATTCATCTCCGTCATCCGCAGGACATACCTTAATATCTACAGATGCAGAGCCTACCACAACAGGAACGAATCTCCAAATCCCGTCCTCGTCATAGCGTACTCGAAGGACAGTACCATCTGATACTGCCAAAATCAAGCTGTCTGAAGCGTTGTTCAAATAGACATTGAACTCTTCAGCTCTGAAGGTGGTTGAGTCTACCTCAATAAGGTCATCACTCGCACCGTAAATTACAATTTCATCCATTAAACTTGTTTCCTTTTCGATGGTCGTATCTTATGGCTGCGTAAAGTAGTACGAGACCAATAGGAAATACGGTAGCAAAGTATAGTAGATAGGGATTCAAATCATCCATCTCACGAGCTTACCATGGCACATGTTCCTCGTCAAGTCCTGTATTGACCTGCCGATTATACAAAAGACAGGAGGAATTGACTATGGAAGAAGAACTTTACAGAGGTCTCGCAATTGGCGGGCCTATGGATGGTCTAGAAGTAGAAGGTAGATATCCTGGTGGAATTCTATTCGTAAGCAAGCCTGAAAACAGGTGTTGGCTTTACGACTTTTATGCAGAGTCAGGCAGATTCTATTTGCGCCCTGTAGGTTATGACGCACTTTGGGATGAAATGACTGATGAGCAGAAAATGGGAGTTCTTCAGGAAACTGTTCTTGCTGGAATGGACGGTACTCGTGAGCTTGATTATGACGCTCGCATGGATGCCGCTAACAGCATGAATACCGAAGTCCGCGCACTACCAGAAGAGGCAGGTGTTGCATAATGGCAACACTATCAACTAGCTCACTGAATTGGCTAGCTAATCAGTGGGAAGATGTATTCGGTTCCGCAGTATTATCTGGGATCGTAGGTGACCTTGCTCACAAGGCCAGAGGTGGTTACCACATTTCTCGCCAGGATCAGCCAAGTAGTAACTATAGTGTTACCCGAGCTGACGATAAGCTAGGTCCAAGTGATCGTGCCGCTGCTATCGACATGACTATGAATACTAGTGACATTAAGAAGTGTCACACACGTCTTCGTGCATGTTGGAGTAACCGCACTAAAGATCCTCGCATGAAGTACATCAATGCGTGGAACGGTTGGGACGGTCAGGGTGATGCAGGTCGTTATGACGTAGTTAAGGGAACCGTAGGTACCGCAACTTCTGATCATAAATGGCATATTCACCTAGAAATTCGTAGGCGTTATGTTAATGACATGAACGCTATGAGAGCAATTCTATCGATGATAAAGGGTGAGTCAGTAGCTCAGTATCAGGGTGGAGTAGCAACCCCTGCTAGTCCAAGTTTACCACAAGAGGATGATGACATGACACAGACAGAATTCACAGCGTTTCTTCTAGCAGCGCTAAAGGATGAGAATGTTGCAACAGTAATGCGCGCTCGTCCATGGCAGTACACAGGTGGTGGCCTATCTGGTGCTGCAACTGCACTACAGGCACTAGGTTCAACCTATGCTAGCGTTAAGGGACTACAAGAAGTTGTTGCAGCAATTGCAGCAAAGGTAGATCTTGATCCTGCTGAAATTGAAGCACTAAAGGCATCTCTTGCTATTCCTACAGCAGAGCAGAACGCAGACGCTACTGTAGCAGCTCTTGGAACTCTAAGTGCTGATGAACTAGCAGACGTTCTAGTAGGCGTACTAGGTGCAGATAAGGCAGCAGCACTTAAGGCTGCGCTCTAAATCAATAAGTATCAATTAGATAACGAACCCACTGTATGTTAGACTATAACTACAGTGGGTTCTTTCTGTCTAAGGAGATTTATGTTTAACTTTGAACTAAGCGACGACGAATTTGATTTAACTATGTATGTACCTACTAAGGGCAGACCAGATAATGCTTTCAAACTAGAGACCCAATTCTATAACACAATACACTTGAACAGTAGAATTCAATTCATATTGTCTGATAACGATCCTGCGCTGGCAGAATACAAAGATATGGAATGGGTGACTCCACCTATTGTTGTAAGTCCTGCTAATCCTGGGTTTGTAGCACCTTTGAATCTAGGTTATCTTGCAGATAGGCGAGAAGTATACAGCTATGCTGTTGGATTCATGGGTGATGACCACTACCCCATAACTCCTGGCTGGGACATGGATTTTGTTCAAGGTCTTCTAGAAATGAAGGCCGGGCTTATTTATGCAAACGATGGATTGCAAGGTGAATCTATTCCTACGCAGATAGCTATGACATCAGATATTCCTCTAGTTCTAGGATTCATGACGCTACCTCAGCTTTGGCACCTGTATGCAGACAATTTCTGGCTGGACCTGGGTAAAGCTCTGAACAAAGTTACTTACCTACCTAATACCCATATTGAGCATAGACATCCAGCAATAGGTAAGGCTAAGAGTGATCCAGGATATGAATTCTCTGGATCAGCAGCATTAGATCACAGAGATCGTATCATATACTCGATGTACTTACAAGACGATCTTGAAGGTGACGTAAGAAAAGTTATGAATATGATGAGGAGAACAGGCAAGCTATGAATAGAGAGTTAGTATTTACAGCATTCAATCGTCCTGGCTATTTGCAGGAAACGATTGCTTCTTGGAACGAGGCAAGAAGACTAGACCAATGGAATGCTAAGTTCTTCATCGAACCGTCACCTCTTCAGGTACATACTACTACAGCAGCTAATGAGTTGAGAACTACGGTATCTGTACAGATTAATGAAACTCGTCAGGGCGTCCTGGTAAACCCATGGAATGCCATCAACGATGCGTTCAGTAGAGATGTAGATTTCGTAGTGTTAGCTGAAGATGATGTTCTAGTATCTTCTGATGTGCTGGAATACTTTGAGTGGGCGTCAGAAACTTTTGCCCGCGACACGTCAATTCTAGTAGTTAATTCTTTCTCTACTGTCGGTGGGTCGCAAGAGAATAAAACATTTGTTGACGACGTGTTCAGCCCGCTTGTATGGGGTATGTGGAGAGGCTCCTGGGAATCCTATCTTCGAGATACTTGGGATAAGGATTACAGTTCGGGAAAGCCTGATGGCTCTGAAGCTGGATGGGATTGGAACATCAACAGAATCCTTAAGGCTAATAGTATGAAAGTCCTGAAGCCTGTGCAAAGCAGATCAGATCATATCGGAGAGTTCGGTGGAACACATATGACCCCTGACCTATTCGATTCCAGCAGAGGTGCTGATTTCAAATTAGCCAGGGGCCGTCAGCTGTATTTCTTATAATGGTGGTTCTGCATCTGGGAGCATGGAAGGTTCTCCAGCTCTTTGTGTTCCCAGAATGTAAGCTCCACGGATTTCTTCGTTTAGTCTTGGATCAGTAGCGTATACAAGATCGCCAGGAGTTACATCTTGAGGTAGCCTGCCATCCTTGAAAATCTTGAATCCTGCTGGGTTAGGTGTCCAATTACCTTTCTTGTCATATGTTCCACCACCGTTAGCTAGATAATCTACTAACTGGCTGCAAATCATATGTCCAAACTGCTGAATCTTACGCTTCAACCAATTAGCTTTCAAACCTGTATGGCGTAAAGCTAAATAAAGGTAATCGAAGAAGCTATACTTGATTCCACCAGGACGTGCCATCAACTCACGAGCAGTTTGTACTGCAAGTTTACGTTGCGCATCAGTCATAGGTAGTCTAGCATACATTACATCAGTCTTGTACTCACGATCTAGTGGACGATAGCGTGCACCACCAGGCATGGCTTCAATGATAGTATCATCATCCATAACCATGAAGACGTGAGTAAATCTGTTAGCATCACCAGTAAGTGATTGTCCTCTAGCTACCCACCAACCTGTGAATCCTGTAATCCTGGTAAACCCAAGGTCACCAGGTCTAAGATTCATCTTATCTGATATTACTCCCATTGTTCCTCCCTATAGACTCTCACTCTATTTATCGGAGAGTTGAAGTGTAGGTAAGTATATATTTCCTAGGGAGACTTGACACAGGGTAGGTCCATCCGATAGAATAATACGAGTAACAAGATAAGTCTTTCTTGCATCTTGAAGTAGGAGCCCCCAGGAGTAGCTGCCTGGGGGTTAGGTTTATCTATGTTACCAACCTAAGCCTACTTAAGGAAAACATCATGCCGAGAAAGAAGGGTAACAAGCCTTTGGCTTATGCCTGGGTTGCGTACATGATGACGCATCAACCAGATGAGATGAAGCGAGTTCTGAAATACGGAACCCCATCGAATGATCTAATCAAACTTTCTGAGCAACCTGTAGGAATGACTCTCAAGGACGGCAAGTACAAGATGATTGTATTTCCAGTCTCCTTGAATACCCGAGCAGGTCAGAAACTCCTTTTCGAAGCTGTGACTAATGTCTCGAAGCATTTGCAAACTATTCCTGTGCAGGCATATGAGCGCTTCCAGGAGATCAAGACTACTCTGAGCAACCGTCGTAAGGATACTCTCAGTAACTACCTTATGGTTGCAGAAGCAATCTGTCACCGAGCAGCATTCGAGTTCAAGCATGAAATCCTCTTCGCTTACGATTCTATTCTTTCTTGGGTGAAGTCTGCCTACGATAAGGATCTTGGCTATCTTACTGTTCGCAGAGCTTTAGAAGCATTACAAGATGCTGGATTCATCAAGGTCAGAGAATGGGGTAAGAGAGGAAACAGAAGCAAGTGTACTAAGATTGAGCTGACCTGTTCCCCTAGGAAACATATACTTACCTACACTTCAAAAGTAGATGCATGGCTTATGGATAACGATCCTGCTATGTTTACTGTTTATGCACGTGAGAACACTACTAGACTTGATGTTCTTGAGCAAAAGTTCCACCACTTCGCTGATGAAGTAGCTCAGGAAGAGTCACGCTTTGCTGAAGGCTATAGACTATTCTCAGCAACCGATGATAGACTGATTGAAGCAGGAACCGGTTCTGCTGATTTAGAAATTATTGGAGTACTAGATGAACTATACATTGACAGACTTTTGGGCGGATTGGTGCCTACCTTGCAAGAGAATGGCTCCGATTATCGACAAAGTAGTAGCGCACTTCGACAACCTGGAACTGGTTAAGGTTGATGCTGATAAGCCTGAGAATGAGGAACTACTACGAGACTATGATGTTAGGTCTATTCCTACATTAGTTCTTCTTAACGAAGATGGCGAAATTATCAGTGCATTGTCAGGAACTCATACCGAGCAGCAACTTCGTGACTGGATCATTTCTGAAACTGGTGTAGATGATAAGCTCGAAGAAATCCGTGAAGATCTAGACGCTATCTAACCGATAATTTCTGTCAGGAGGTATTAACATGACTGACAGAGACTTATCAATGCTGGATGACGCATTCGATCTTCCAGAATCGGCTGTACCTGATGAGCGTTACAGAATGCTTTACCAGGTTATTGTACATAGGTTGTTAGAAGAATCTAAGAATGTGCCTATGAATACAGCACAGTTACTTCTTATCGAGCGCATTGCAGCTAATTATATCTACATCAAGGTTCGTGAGTCTGGTGGAATAGACAGTATGAATCCACTAGCTCAGGATAAAATGAATACATATTTCTTGGCTACTCTGGCACAATTCCAGAAGATGCTTGCTAAGGCTACTGCTCAAGAGGATCGTGAGTCTACTCTACGTGAGGTGCGAGACATCATCACTAAGGTATTCAAGTCATCGAACAGCCCAGCTAAGCAAGAGGTTTTCCAGGAATTGCTGGAGGAATTCAAGAAGGTAGGCGTCTAAGGCAAATGCGATCAGACTTCGGTTTGGTCGCATTTTTCTATTCAACCGATAACACAAGCATAATATTATCGGTTAGGAGAAGCTATGAATTTGTCACAAACAGATTTCGACCATATCATCTATTTGGCTGGTTGCACCCTTGCTCGTAAGGCAGGGAAGAACAACTGGGTAGAAGAGGATGCTGTAAACGGTCTACCTGAATATATCTGCCGAATTGCTCGTGCTGTACATGAGAGTGGCAAGACTATTTCCCAGTCAATTGCTATTGCTGTGGGCCGTGTTAAAACATGGGCTCGTGGTGGAGGTGGTGTGAACGCAGATACACGTGCGAAGGCTGCTAAGGCTCTGGCAGAGTGGGAAAAGAAAAAGGCCGCTGCAAAGTCTAACAACAAGAAAGTCAAGCTCTCTCAGGGTGAGCAGATTACGCTATTCTTCGCCAACTCGTACAACATCGATGAGGTACGTAGGCAGTATCGTGAAACACATGCCGGGCCAGGAACTTATGTTTATGTTCGTGAAATGTGGAGCGATCACATGATCGTAAGTGAAGAATCCGAAACTTCTGTTGACGCAGGTGCTCGTATCTACAAGGTTGACTATTCTGTAGACAAGGATAGTAATGTTACTTTCGGAGATCGAGTAGAGATGAAGATGGCATACGTTCCGCTATCTCATGTTGATCTTCAGACCGAATTGACTGATGAGCAGCTAGAAAGAGCTACCTTAATTCCTTGTACTCGTAAGGATAGGGGATCGCTTTCTACTATGGTTCGTCTAGCATCTGAATCCAACAATGTCGAGCTTCTTCAGTTCGCAGCAGATAAACCAAACTTGACTGCACTGTTGACAAGGAGCTGAAATGAATCTGTCAGATTTGTTGGCAGGATCGCTGGACGAGAATCCAAAGTCTGACCTTGACTCTATATTTGCTGAAGAGCCAGTTTCTTTAGAAGTATTCGTTAGAGACAAGAAATTTATGGGTTCACCAGCGCTGTCTCCTGTGCAATTCGAATGTGTTCGTCACGCGGAGAGAGTTTACTACCCTGAACTTTACCCTATTATGGGTGAGCACTTTGATGAGTACTGGGCACAACCTCTGAGAATGGTTAACTTCATTAACCTGCAATGGGGCAAAGGCTCAGGTAAGGGACACGTATGTCGTACCATCTCATTAAGAGTTGCCTATTTGCTTTTGTGTCTACGTAGTCCGCAGGATTACTTTGGTATGCCTGGACAGGACTCTATCCACCTTCTTAACGTTGCTATGAACGCACAGCAGGCCCAGAGAGCATTCTTCGATCCTGTAGAAAAGCTTGTACGAACATCGCCTTGGTTCCGTGATAGGGCTGCACCTACTCGTGGAGCTATTGTCTATGACAAGAATGTGGAAGCTATTTCAGGTCACTCTGAAGCTGAATCTCAGGAAGGTCTAAACCTTCTACTAGGTGTAGCTGACGAGATCGATGGTTTCAAGTCTAAGGAAGAGGTTAGAGGAAACACTACAGGTAGAGTACCTGTAAACACTGTAGAAGGTATTCTTGATATGATGAGAACCTCATCTTCTACACGTTTCCCTAGAACATTCAAGAATGTTCGTATTTCCTATCCTCGTTATCTTGGATCAGCAATTCAGCGTCTTACTGCGCAGAGCCGTGAAGATATTGAAAAGCGTGGAGACAAGTCTCGTCATTACGTATCAGGACCACTACCTACCTGGGAAGTAAATCCCAACTTCGACCAGTTCGAGAGGGTAGCTGTAGAAGGGTCTGATGAGTTAGTTCCTGCTATTTATGTAGAGGACTACGAAGAAGACGCAGCTATGGCTAAGGCTAAGTACGAATGCAAGCCTAGCAAGGCATCTAATCCATTCTTCCGTAATGAGTTCCTTGTTCGATCTGCGTTTACGCCAACAGATCGTCAACCTATTACTGTGAATTACTATAAGGAAGGCAACAGTTGGGAAGTATCTTATGATTTCTCTTCTGACCTAAAGCCTATCAAGGGTGCACAGTATGCTATGCATGGTGACCTGGCAGTAACACAGGACCGTGCTGGAATTGCTATGGCTCACGTAGTACGTAAGGAAGAGTTCGAATCGCAGACAACTCTTGAGAATGGTGACATAGTTTCTATCCGAGAGATGCGTCCTATTGTTAAGGTTGACTTTGTATTCAGTTTCGAATCAGCTAAGGGTGAAAGGCCTCCACGAGAAATTCAGATTCGCTGGGCTCGTGAATTAGCTTATGAGTTGAAGAAGCGAGGATTCAGAATCAAGAGGTTTACCTTCGATGGTTTCGAGTCTCGTGACTCTATGCAGATTCTTGAGAAGTCAGGTGTTGAATCAAAGAGGGTATCTACAGATCGTACTAACGAGCCATGGCGTAACCTTATGGATGTTATGTATGACGGTAGACTGATAGCTCAGCATCGTGAACTTCTTATCGATGAACTTCTAGGTTTGACTATTCTGCCAAACGGTAAAGTAGATCACCCTAGACTAGGTTCTAAGGATGAAGCTGACGCACTTGCCTGTGCAGTTTTTGGAGCAGTAGAGCAAGGTGGCCGAGAAAATGAAGCAGGAGAAGAAGCTTTTTATGCTCCCGCACAGTTTTTTATGGGCGAAAGAGTACAGTTGCCTGTAGGTATGTCACATACTTTGATGTACCAGGGAGAAATTTAGAATCCTCCTGCCGATTGTCTAAATAAGTCGGCAGGAGGAATTACACATGGCAAGAGATGATATGGCAACCCCTATTCCACGCCCATTAATTGAGCGTGGATTTGGTGACTTTATGCCTTTTACAGAACCTTATCACGGTTCTCATTTAGTCTACAAGCATTCCGAAGTTACTATCCAGCAACTTATTAGAATGCGTCGAACAGACGGACAGGCTCGTGCCTTGTACCGTCTTATTACTTTGCCTATTAGGGCAGCACTACAGAATGCTACATTCGTCCCAGCAGAAAATCAAGAAGGTGGAGACGAAGAAGCTGAGTTTATCGATCAGCTATTCAACCTACCGCCTAATGCTGGTGGAATGAGTGTTCCACTTACTCGTGTTATCGCACAGATGCTTCAGGCTATCTTTGATGGATTCGCTCCGTTCGAGATGGTATTCTGGCAGCCTGTTACAGGACCGTTGAAAGGTAAGTGGACGCTAAAGAAGCTAAACTACCTTCCTGCTGATACTGTTAAATTCCTTGTAACTGAGAAGGGTAGCTTCGATGGTTTTAGACAAGTTACTCAAAAGCCAGGTGGTAAGATCCTTGATGTTAAGATCCCTAGAGATGCTTGTGTATATTATGCCGCCCAAGAAGAGGAAAACAAGTTCTATGGGCTGAGCTATTTCGAATCAGCATTCTACCACTACGACAAGAAGGTAAAGCTTTATTACCTTATGCACCTTGCAGCACAGAGATCTGCTGTAGGTACTCGTGTAGGTACGGTTCCTGAGGATCATTCTACTGATGAACTTAATTCGTTCCGTCAAGGTTTATCTGATCTTGGTGTAGCTCAGTGGATGACTAAGCCTGAGAACTATGAGGTTGAGCTTCTTAAGGAAGGTGGAAACTTCGATTTCCTTTCTTACATCAACCATCACAACTCTCAGATGTCTAAGTCTATTTTGGCAGCATTCTTCGATGAGAATCAGGGTACTGGTGGAGACGCATCGCTAGTTGACTTCGGTAAGCAGACTGACTCTCTGTTCGTAATGATGCTTCAGACTATTATGACAGAAATTGCGTCTATCATTAATCACTACATCATTCCTCGCTTTATCGATTGGAACTTCAAGTCGGGCAAGTACCCTGAATTCCACTGGGGTCCATTCACAGATGACCAGAAGAACTCGATCCAGGATGTATTCACAGCGCTTGCTGGCGTACAGGGCGGAAACTTCACTAAGGAGTTCTTCCGTGAGACAGAGAAGAAGCTTGCATCTGAATTCGGCCTTGAGATTGATTACGAAACAATCGAAGAGGAAGAAAAGGCACTAGAGCAAGCTGAAGCAGTAGATCCTACTGGTGAAATTTCTCCTGAGGGTGAGATCTCACCTGAAAATACTATTCCTACAGATATTCTTCCTGATGGCTTTACATTATCTAACCTAGAAGAGTTTGGGTTTGTTGAATTAGCTGGACGTAAGGTTAACTCTCAAGAAGGTGTAAGGCGATATGGCCTGCCTATTGGAACTCCATTAGGAACTGGCGTTAAACCAGTCACAACTCCTAGGAAGAATCCAAAGACTCAGCCCGCACAAGGATCATATGAGAAGTCATCTGATCCAAGAGTAAGTCAGGGCACTGAGCCAGCAGGTAAGAGCGAAGCTGAAAAAGGAAGCTCAGCAGTATTAAGGATTCTTTCTCATCCTAAATTAAAGAATGCTAAATTGCTGGTTTATGGTGACGGTACTGTGCAATTCCAGTTCCCTGATGGAAGTAAGTCTTTGCGTAAGAAGTTTAATTGGAAGCAATTCCAGGCTAAGGGCTGGGGAGTTGCGAAGGGTGAGAAAGGTGTAAAGTGAATCAGTTCACATTAGAGCTAAGAGATGCTTTGGTGGAGCTGGCTGAAAAGGGAATTACTCTTGAGGCCAAGGAGCCTGAGTTCGTAACGTTTGCTGGTAAAGAATTGAAGCCTGGTAAGTATGGTAGAGCTAAGGGATTTGCTAAGGCATTCCTTATAGTATCTACCGATGGTGAAGTCTTTTACCAGAATAAGCAGGGAGTAGTTAGCAAACGACTTACTCCTAAAGCATTCCTGACACACTGGGATGCAGGTATGTCAACTTATTTGGGAGAAATTTAAATTCTGCCGATGTAGATGATGTTGGCAAAATGGAGGTATATTGTGAGCGATAATGATTTCGTAATCATTCCGAGCAGGGATAGCCATGCTTATGATGAGATGACAGACGCTAATGTCGAGTTGTCTCGTAGAAGTACAGGTACCTTGTTCAGGAAGCACATTTTAAATGTTGGTAAGGATCTTATTCATCCGTCCGTAGGGCGTATGACTATTGATGATAAGTTTGTCAATGCACTAAAGGCTAACTTTGATAACAAGGCTTGCGATATTGTACAAGTTCCTCTTGCCAACGATAAGAACCAGCATGTCGAGGACCCAGATCGTAATGTGGGTGAAGTAGTAGACATCGAGGTAAAAGATAACAAGGTTTATGCGGTTATTGATGCTCGTAGGAATGCTGATAAGTTTAAGGATAAGACCTACATTGGTGCATCAGCAATGATTGCTATGAATTACACAGATACCAATACTGGTAAGAAGGTTGGACCTACCCTTTGCCACGTAGCTGTTACTAACAGGCCATACATTACTAATTTAGAAGATTACGAAGAAATTGTTAAAGCATCAGCCGATAATTCAGATGAAGCGGTTCTTCTAACTGAACCGGCTACAGAAACAATTGTAGAAGATAACCAAGGTTCACCAGAAGAACCCAAGGAAGAGGAGCACAAAACGATGACTAAGGAAGAGCTAATTGCAGCTCTGAAGAATGAGCACGGCGTTGATGTTGCTGCTCTTCAGGCCGAAGCTGAGAAGCCAGCCGCTACAGACACAACTGAACTTTCTAACAAGCTAGTTTCTGCACTAACTGAAGCAGGAGTAGTAAAGCTTTCTGCTGATAATGCAGACGCTAATGTTGAGCAGGTTGTAGGCGCTGTAGTAGAGCTAGCTAACGATAATGTTAAGCTTTCCAACCGTGTTGAGAGCCTAGAGCTTTCTAACGCAAAGATTCTTGCTACATCTGAGGTAGACACCAAGGTACGCGAGGGCTTTATCGAGCCAGCAAAGCGTGACACTATGGTAAAGCTTTACCTTAGCAACAAGGATCTATACGACGAACTCCTACCAGAAAATCCTGTTGTTGAGCTAAGCGCAGAGCGTGGCGCATCTACAGAGGCAAATGAGAATAAGGTAGAAGAAGTAGATGTTGATGCTGAAATTGCTCGTTTGAGCCAGATCAATATCTGAGGATATTTATTTAAAAGAGAGGTTGATTGAATATGGCAACGGATTCTTTTGAGAAGATTCCTACACCGGGCTATAGTGCCCCTACCCATTCTTATGCTCCAACAGAGATTCTATACTCTACTGCTGGATTCACTCAGAAGGGTGTGACACTAGCTGCCAACCAGGGAATTCTTCCAGCAGGTACAGTTCTTGCACAGCACTCAGGCACTAAGCGTTACCACGTTTACACTAACGGTGGGTCTAACGGTCTTGGTACTGCTGTAGGTGTTCTCCGCAGAGCGGCAGATACACGTACAGGTGAGCAGCAGGCAAACATTGTTATCCAGGGTATCCTAAAGCTTGCACTAGTTTCTGGTGCAGACTCAGGTGCTATTACTACCCTTAACGCACGTACAAGCGCAGCAATGGGGACCTTTACATTCTGATCTTGGTATTTCCTGTTAAGAGCCTTCTTCGGAGGGCTCTTTTCGTTTACCTAGACGATTAAACTTCTGAAGGAGGTTTAATATGCACGAGTCTTCAACATCTTCAGCCAGAATTGTTATGGAAGCACTTCAAGCAATATCTAAAGGCCAAGTCTCAGATGAGAGAATTCAGCAAGGGCTAGCTACCTATTTCCAAGATCATGGTACAGGCGTTTTTCCTGTACCGAGCCAGCCTAATGCTTCACCAGATACAGTAACAAACAGGTCAGGTTTTCTTTATGACCGAGCAGGTCAAGTTGCCGCTGCTTGGGTTATCTATCATGATCTTAATAAGTATCCGCAGGTGACGCTTATTGACGACGAGGGAAATGAGTTCGAGGCCGATATTTTCTATAACAATCTAAATCAGGTTACTGTTATGTTTGCAGTACCTACATCCGGCAAGGCGGTTTTAATATGACTAGAAAGTATTTAGGTACTGGATGGAATATGGGCAACCAGCGTATTCTAGCTGTTGCTGACCCACAAGCAGAGACAGATGCTATTAACTTGCAAGCTGCGCGCAGACTTGTTCAAGGCGTAACTTCTCGAAAAGAAGCTGTACGTGTAGCCTCAACTACTAACGTAACTGTTGCATCTCCTGGTGCAGCTATTGATGGTGTAACACTAGCTAACGGTGATCGTGTTCTTCTAAAGAACCAGTCAACACCTAGCCAGAACGGTATTTATGATTTCAACGGTTCAGCTTCGGCAATGACTCGTTCTGCTGACGCTGATTCTGATGTAGAGCTAAAGCCAGGTTCCCAGGTATTCATTTCTGAAGGAACCGTAAATGGCGATTCTTCCTGGCAGCTTACTACTAATGGGCCTATTGTTGTAGGAACTACAGCACAGACTTGGGCACAGACAGGCGGATCAGGAACTAGCTACACTGCTGGTAATGGTCTTACTTTGGCAGGATCAGCCTTCTCGGTAACTGCTGATCCTTCGGGCGGCTTATCTGTAGGTGCATCAGGTGTAGGAATTGCAACAGGACTAGCAGGTAATGGTCTAACCCTAACATCAGGAGTACTAGCTATAGGCCAGGGAACAGGTATTAGCGTAACTGGTGATGCTATTGCTATTGATACCTCTACTGTAGTTCGTAAGTTCGCTACTTCAGTAGGCAACGGAGCACTAACCTCTATCCCAGTAGTTCATAACCTTGGAACAAGAGATATTACATATGACGTTTACGATTCTACTACTTACGAATTTGTAGAAGTAGATGGCACAGCAACAGATCTTAATACTTTGACATTAGTATTTGGTGCTGCTCCTGCTAGCAATGCATATCGAGTAGTGGTTCACGGCTGATGGCAGGAAAATTCCTTAGTAGGTTAAAACTCCCTTTGTTTACAGGTGATCCTACGTCGCCTGCTGAAGGTGAGATGTGGTATAACCAAACCCTAGATCAGGTGCGCTACAGAAGTGCAGGAACTTATAATACTCCTGTACATGCTGGCATTAGATTAAATGACTGGGCAGTAAACCGTTGGTATCATTTGCAAACAGGCGCATCTTCTACAGCCGCAGCAGCAGTTAACCGTTGCTACACCTATCCTTTTGTCATCACCAGATCAGGAACTCTTTCTGGCGTAGCTATGGATATTTCAACAGCATTCGCTACAACAGCAGGCACCGTACGTGCTGGTATTTACGATGACGATGGTGGGCGTATGCCTACGAACAGAGTCGTTGATCTGGGCACATTAGCTGCAACAGTCGGAGTTAAAGTATTTACTTCTACTCAAGCACTAGGCCCAGGAATTTATTGGGTGTGTGCAGTTTTTCAAGGATCTGCTGGTACCGCAGGCGCTACAAGAACTACTACTGGATATCACGAATTCCTAGGAGATCCTGCTGTGACACCAGCTTTTAACTCTAACTTGAATACTTATTACAGTGATACAGGTTTCACAGGAGCGTTACCAGCAACGTTTGGAACAGTAGCAGGAATTGTATCTGGCCCAAGATTTGCAGTGAGATTTTCTGCTTAATGCAATTAATCTATAATTTCTCTAGAGATCTGCCGATAAAGTAAAAGAACGAGATAAGACAGACCAGCTTAGTGAGCCATATGTGGCAGCGCAGGTCGGGCCTTTTAGAGGTCGCTGAACTATTTTTGGGAATGCAAAAACTGCGGCCCCTAATTTATAAGGAGACCTAAAGTGCCAGATATTAGTCTTTTGGAACCTATGGTTCTACTGGGCGTCGTAGATAAGCTACCAACAGCCCAAAATCTAATTATGCTTAACAACACACCGAGACGACAGGTTCCTACACAGACTGTTACTTGGGACATTATTCGTGGTTCTCGTCAGATGGCGAAGCCTAACGTTCCGAACTCTGAAGCCCACATCGTTGGTCGTCTAGGCCGCGAGCAGGCATCTGCTAGCTTGCTATACGTTCGTGAGAAGAAGGTTTTCGAACCTACTACTCTAATGTGGCTACGTGAAGTAGGTACATTGAACGGCAAGATCAACGCAGAGCGTGAAGTAGTTCGTGAGCTTCAGGACTTGAACAACCGTATCGATGCATTCGTAGAGTATACTCTTTGGAAGGCTCTAGGTGGAAACCTAGTACTTGACTTCCCAGACGTACAGGCTAGCATTGACTACAAGTTCCCAGCAGACCACAAGGTTACTACAGCAACAGCTTGGACTACTGCTACACCAGCACAGATTGTAGCTGACGTACAGGCAGCCAAGAAGCTTGTTCTAAACCATGGTAAGGTAGCTCCACGTAGCGCATATGCTACCCAGGACACTATTGACAAGATTATGCATTCATTCGCAGCTAACGCTACAGTGAACGGTTCTCTTGTTCTACAGGCTGGTGGAGCACTCCTATCTGACCGTATGAAGGATGAGTACATCTCAACTGGTGTTCTTCCAGGATTCCTAGGACTTGACTGGACTCCTATCGAGCACGTATATGAGACTGATGCAGGTGACGAAATTGGTTATCTAGCTGATGATACAGTTATCTTCGGTAACTTCACAGACAACCGTCCTGTTGAATTGCTAGAGGGTCCTACTGCTGACTTCAGTGCACCAGCTAACTTCATTGGTCGTTACACTAAGAGCTGGTTCGAGCCAGACCCATCAGGCCGTCAGGTTCTTATTGAGTACAACTTCCTACCAATCGTTACACGTCCAGAGCAGTTCGTAATTCTAGACACAGCTCCTTGATCCTGATCTAAGCTAGAGCCCGTTGACCTTGTGTTGGCGGGCTCTTTGCTGTAGCATGGGTCTATCGCTGCACCTGTGACTAGACCGGGTGACTTCATCATGCTATACTTATTTCGAGAGTCCGACTTTGACGGACCACCACTGAAAAGGATACTTATTTTGTCAAAGATTGATTGGACCGCAGAGAATGTAGCAATCTTGCTTGCCTGTACTACTGATGCAGAGCTTGCAAATGCCTTTCCTACTGCAACCCTAGAAACTTTAAAGCGTAAGGCGCGTTCAGTACGAGCATCAGATGAAACCTTAGATGATAAGACAGACTCAGATACTCCTGCGCTATCTTTAACTGGTGATTCTGGTGTAATCAAGACCGGAACTGTTGCTGAACCTATTACTGACTGGACAGATACTCTTGAGCTTTGGGGTCTTGACCCTGAGGTGTTCGAGGTTCTTCAGCCCGTTACTATGAAGGCATGGGGTAGGCCAGGAGAGTTCAGGTACAGCTATGCTGCCAGAATTCAAAAGAGAGTAACCGCAGAGCCAGATGTAGAAGAAACTGTTGATATTGCTGGCTGGCGCGAGACGCTAAAGACTTTTGTTGATTTTCCTTCTAGGCGTGTTGGTGGTGCAGCAGCATATGCAATTATGGTAGCTGATCCGCAACTAGGTAAGCCAGGAACTCAGGAAGCTGTTGCTAACTGGACTAATGGTATTGATGGTCACGTCAATAGGATCAGGAACATTATTGATTCTGGCGTTGACGTTAGTGATATTGCTCTCATCTTCATGGGAGACGAGCATGAAGGTGCTGTAGGTAACTATGCATCTCAACCTTATGAAGTTGAAATAAATTACTCTGATCAGATTACGCTAGATTTTGATATGCGTGCC